>JACKZZ010010034.1_pt1 | contig 17551 bp, 10 predicted proteins | sample 8027871 | NCBI WGS metagenome assembly JACKZZ01 (sample SAMN15724774, study PRJNA655200) | protist metagenome | isolation source: fluorescence activated cell sorting (FACS) single amplified genomes of... | place: USA: West Boothbay Harbor, Gulf of Maine | collected 2000-07-19
TCAGCAGTGTTACTAGCATGAGTTGCATGTTCAGTCATACACCCTTTAATGGGGAAATCTCTGGATGGGATGTCAGCAGTGTTACTAACATGATATACATGTTCAGTCATACACCCTTTAATGGGGATATCTCTGGATGGGATGTCAGCAGTGTTACTAACATGGAATACATGTTCAGAGATACACCCTTTGATGGGAATATCTCTGGATGGGATGTCAGCAATGTTACTAACATGGGATTCATGTTCTATAATACACCCTTTAATGGGGATATCTCTGGATGGAATGTCAGCAGTGTCACTAACATGAGATTCATGTTCCAGGGATGCCCAATTCCTGAAAAACACAAGCCTATTAATGGTCCTCGGAAAGCTTCTTTACTTTAGTCTTTGGTGTTTAGTCCCATGTCCCTTGTCCCAGAAGCTAAATGAGAGAGAGGGTTGGGAATCAATATTTATATATATAAGTAGATACAACATAATCAATCAATTCAATACACACTTCCACTCTTCCCACTCGTTCTTTTCAACATCTCTTTTCACTTCTTTAGTACTTGCATATCAACAAGGTGTCTCATGGTTGGTCGTCCATGTGGACACTGCCAAGGATGTACAATTCCTTGCAATTTTCTAACAATGGTTGTCATTTGGGGTATTGTTAAGGCTTTTCCTATCATAACAGCGCTTCTACAAGCACGTGAAGCAAACATTTGCATAAGTTTTGGTAGTACAGGATATGATTTACTACAGCTACTTTCATCAGCATCAACATCAACATCAACATTAGCACTGCTCTTGCTTGACTGTGTCTGTGAAAACAAAGGTTCGTTCTTATGCATAATTTTTGAAACATCTACAGTACCAGTTCCAGAACCACCATTCCCACCACTATCACCAAGATAGAAATCATTTCCAAGTCTGCTGTCCTGAGATAGTATAGATGCCAACTCATGCACATCAACATGATCGAATTGAACTGATTTACTGAATGGCACAGCTGTTAAATACAATCGTGAACCAACATGAACTTCAACCTTACCGTTATCATTATCATTATCACTAGTATTACTATCATTATAATCTTTAATAGGTGCAAATTGAAATCCATTCTTTTCAAAAACATCTAAATGATCTATGATAAGCATTTCCTCAGCAGCACTACATTGCAGTTGTAATGGCTGTAATAATGGTTGCTTATGTATTGATGTATTTAATTGATATTTTTCAAATAAATATTTTTCATCACATGCATGTTGATCTAATATATATATATCATTACAATATTTAGCGATAATGAATCCTAAATTAAATTGTCCAATAATATAAAAAGAATTAAAATTTGATTTATTTATTATTCTTGAATTTAATTTTTCTTCAGCAGATTGTTCATTTAATTCTATATTTCTATTTGCTTCTGTAAGTGATGAAGATAGTGTTGATGTTGCCGTTGCTGTTGCTGTTGCTGCTGTTAACAACGACGATGATGATGATGAAGATGATTCATTATTTTTCTTTTGTCTTTTCAATGATTTATTTTTGCTGTGTTTTTGTATTTTCTCTAATATAGCATCTGTATCAATGTTCCATGGTGCTAAAACTGGTTGTTTTTTTATCATGTCAACTTCGTCTTCGTCTTCGTCTTCGTCGTCATCTTCTTCGCTATCTTCTTTATTATTCTTGACATTGCCATTCTCATTATCATGATGCTGCTGCTGCTTTTCTTCATCGATAGCTGCTTCTACACGTCGACGCTTTCCAGTGCTTTTACTAAATGGTTGCGATGGAGGATCTGTAATTTCCACTTCCACTTCCATGTCATTTTCATTATCATTTTCATTTTCATTTTGGTTGATACTGCTGTTGCGATTGTCTTCCAAATCTTGACTCAAAGTCTTCTGTGACTGTGACTGTGACTGTGACTGTGACTGTGACTGCGAATTTGACTGGTGTAGCAACTCTTTATCCTGAGGGCTGACCCAGACAGTTTTGCTAGTTGTTGGTGACACTACTGGAGAAGAGGAAGGGGACACCTCTTGCTCATTCTGCTGCCGCCTGGGTGACAAGATTTGATTTTGACTTGAATTTCCACTACCCTGTGATGCGTACACACGTCCAATCGGTCCATTCCCCAGATAGTCGTCACTCAGAGAGAACTCTGCTTCTGCTTCTGCTTCAGGTTCAGGTTCAGGTTCAGGTTCAGGTTCAGGTTCAGGTTCAGGTTCAGGTTCCACCTCTACGTCCATGTCCATCTCAATCCCCACTTTCTTTTTACTTTCAAAAGATGAAAATGAAGATTGCTGTGATTGTGATTTTGGTGGTGGATGTGAATTATAAACATCCAAAATAGATGGTTGCACTTTCAATGATGAAGATGATGAAGATGATGAAGATGACCCTTTTGCAGTTGAATTAACACCAATACCAATACCAATATTTGTTCCAGGTTTATTCCCTTGTTCCAACATGAAAGTATTCCTTGACGGTGCAAACAATGCATCCATATGCGCTCTCAATGTATTACATATCAAATTTTCACTAGCCAATGCAACTTCTCTTTTATCTGGTGCTAGGTTTACATCATATCCACCTGGTGGAACAATAATATTCAATATACATGCACTTTTATGTTTCATTTCATATTTTCTCCATACTTCATTTATAATTTTTATAAATTTTGGATGATCTATTGGGCGACCATTGACGTAAATGAATTGACGTTCATTATCAGATCTTCCTACACCTTGACCAACTTTTGATACGAAACCTTTAACATGAATGTATTGTGTTACTGGTGTTGTTTCTAATTCTTCTGATGACTGTTGTTGTGATTTTGGATCGTCATTATTAGTTCCCTCTTTGCAATTAGCATCAGCATCAATATCAACATTAGCATCATTACAAATATCAGCATCAGCATCAGCATCAGCATCTGCAGCTATATTGACTTGCACAGAACATTCAACAGGTGCTAATGTCTGCATAAATTTAGCACCAAACACACATGATATATTATCTTGCATCTTGATACTACCTTGTGTACCAATAATTGTCATAGTTGATTTTTTACCATGCGATGTTCCACTACCTGCACCTGTCCCTGCACCTGGTTCTTGTGTATTTGTAACAATTAAACGTATCCCACATGATATAATCGCATAACTTTCTAATACTTTAATTAATTTTTTATAATGTTTTTTTATATTGTTTATGAAATCATTTCTTCTTACTGGTAACCTCTTGAATAATTTATTGATAATAATAGTAGTACCATTATTATTTCTAGGTGTTGGTGTACCATTTGGTTTATTTATCAATTCACCACAAATACCATCATTCTTATTTGATGATGATGAGGAATTAAAATTTAATAATGTACCAATTTCTTCATTTGATGTTTTTGTTATTATACTTAATTTTTCGCTTAATTCACATAAACTATTAATAGCTTCACCACGAAAACCAAATGTATTTACATTATTTAAATCATTAAATAATGTTAATTTTGATGTAAAATGTTTTAATGCTATTGAAGAATAATTTTTTTTATCAATACCAGAACCATTATCACTTACCTCTATTGATGTCATTCCCATATCACGAAGTTTGACTTCAATAGTTGTAGCACCAGCATCAAGAGCATTTTCAACAAGTTCTTTCACTGCAGTAGCCAAATCTACAACAACTTGACCTGAACAGATCTTGGTTACTGATTCGCGATCAATGGCATTGATTTCTCCTTTGCTATCCATCTTTAATGAACAATTTTAAAGATTTTGATTTGAGTGTGACAAGGCCAATTTTCGGACTTCCCTTTAACAAATTATGTTAATTTTTGTAAGAAGGTGAAAGCTACTCGTATGTTATATGGTTCGAGTATAATACGTAGTCCTTTTCTCTCCAACAACGACTAAGTACGTCGAAGGGGATATCTTGATTGGGATAAAATAATTGATGAAGAAAACTTTTCGAAAGGTTCAGTTCACTATGCAGTTTGAACTAAAAAAGAGAAGATTCAAGTTCTATTTCTGAGATGTGGTATTTCGGGGGTTGTATTGTTTTTTTGTTTTTAGTTCTTACACAATTCCAAGTAATTGCTGCATTAGGTTGGTCCGAACAACAAATCAATTCAGAAGATGTGATCAACTTGAAGTCAAATTTTGGATACAGTGTTGCCATCACAGATGATGCCATGACATACATAGTAGGTGCAAGTGGTGACCAAAAAGCTTATATCTTTGTAGCAACAACATATAATAATTATGGTGGTAAACCATCAGATATCACTATTAGGGAAACTGTTAATACAAATAAATACTGTAACTCTAATATGTATGATGATAATGAACATGATGATCATTATCATGTTTGGAAAGGCTTACTGGTTGGTAAAAAAAAACTACCACAATATGTATATCCACCGTTTTATAAAATATTAGATGATCCAGCTATGAGCGATGGTAATAATGATTGGAATCCAGATACAACTAATACAATAGATGGAAATATAAGAAAAGCAAAATCAAGTCATCCAAATATCAAACTATATAGGAAAATAAGTGTATTAGTACCACCTTCACCTTCATCTTCAGATCAATTTGGTCATGCGGTAAGTGTTATACATTATCATGGTGTGGTAACACATAGAAGTGTAAATACAAATACAAACACAATTGTAAATATACCGATATATAAATTAGCTGCTGTATCAGATCCTAATTATGATAAAGCTCGTGGTGCAGTATACATTTATGCTCAATCAGCAATACCAATACCAATACAGTTGTTATCTAGTGGTAGTGGTAATGGTGATCTCGGGTCAGGATGGTTCTTTCTTCGTATAATAAAGAATACTAACCCAATAGCAATAGAAGAACTTTTTGGTTATTCACTCGAGTTAACATCAGTAACAGTGAATCTTAACACTGGTACTGGTACTGCAAGTACTAATACTAATACTAATACTAATCGTGCTATACTTATGGTAGGAAGTCTTGGAACTGGAAAAGTCAATGAATATACTCTGGATTGCTCTTCAACATCGTTTTCCTCAACAAATGTTTATGACAAGACTCATGACTACGATTGGAAGTCAAGTCAAGTGCTGTCACCCACTGATAGTGATGCGGATGCTGATGCTGAAGTTTCATTCGGGAAATCTTTACAATATGGTATGTTATGGAAATGGAAAGATGGGAGGGTGAATTTAGGGGTCGCTGTGGGCGCTCCAAATACTTTAGGGAAAACTGGAAGGGTTTACATTTACCATTACCAACATTTAGTTATAACTGGAACGACTGCAAGTGGAAAGACCACTGAAGAATGGAAATGGAAATGGAAACAAGTTGCACAACTGAACCCCCCTAGTTCTAGTTCTGATGCTGCATTGGCAGGTTACAATAACATGAGATATGGATATTCTGTAAGTATTAGTAGTTACCATGTTGCTGTTGGTATGAATGACTATTTTTCTACTTCCACTTCTAAACCTAAGAGTGGGAAAGTTTATATTTACAAATGGATTTTCTCTTCTTCCTCTAATGCTAATGCTAATCCTAATGCTAACAACGATAATGGTAGTGGTAATTATATTTTTCAAACGGTTATTCTTCCAGTGATTCCTAAAGGTGGAGATCAGTTTGGTTTTGCGGTAAAATTGAAAACAACAGATCACGTTATTTCATACGAGGTCAAACAAAGAGCCAAACACCAAAGAAATACTGGTTCTAGTTCTAGTAATACCGATGAAGGCGACTATCTGAAGACAGTGCTGTTTGTCAGTAGTCTTAATAGTGGTAGTAGTAGAACATCATCAGTAGCAGGTTTTCAATCCCATAAAGGTGGCATTCATACATTCACTACAATAGACACATCCAAATCCACATCTGCATCTGCATCTGCATCTGCAGTTACAGATGCTGGTTACACTTGGACTGAAACAACTTTTATTAGCATGTATGAAAATACAGAAATTCGACCAGAAAACAATGTTCACAATATGTTTGGAAGAACAATTGCCGTTAGTGAGAATGCAAAAGATTTACTAGTGGGACACTCTCGTCCTGATACAGATAATCATTCAATCAATAATCTAAATCCTGGTATTGTTGTTTATTTTCATGATAGTTCTATTGATATTCCAAATGGTGATTCACTGTTACTTACTATAAATACTTTCATAATTTTATTTGTTTTAGTAGTAATTGCTGGTTTTGGTAGTTTGTGTTTTGGTTATTTTGTTAAAAAAACACGCGAAAGAAAAATACTTTTGTTGAGATTACCACCCTGGGCCAGTGGACATGGTAGTGGTGGAGGTGGGGAAAAATATAGTGTTGTTTCTGCTGATGATCTTATTGGTCTTCTGCATGAGAGCGATGACGACATCGATAGTGATGATCTCAGTGGAGGCCTCAACTCAGGATCAGATTCAGATGATATACGTGTTGGAACTGGAAGAAACGTTTTGCACTCATACCATCGACACAAACATCGGAACAGTTCTATGACTGATAGTGACAGTGACAGTGATAGTGGAAGTGGTACTGGTGATAATGACTTGGAAATTGGTGCTGTGAAGAAAATTAGACAACCAGTGAGGATCAGAAATACTAGGGCAGCAGCTGGAGCTGGTACTGGCACTGGCACTGGCACTGGCACTGGCACTAGCACTAGCACTACTACTGGTAAAATCACAATACGTAACCCAAAGAATTTTAGGAAACCAGTCTCTGATGGCAACCACACAAGTGAAATTGATATCACTACCAATACGGCATTTGCTAATATCAGAGGAAGTGTTCTTCATGCTGAAAAAGCTGCTGCTGTGGATTTCGATGATGAAGATTTTGCTCCCACTCAAATTAATGCAAGTTCCACTTCTAATAGCAATCTGGATGTCAATCACCCATATTGCGAAGAAATCTCTCCATCTGAAGCTCCGATGACGACTACTACTAGTACTGCTGTTACTGATACTGATACTGATACTGTTAGTATTATGAAAACAGCAAAAGACAAAAATAAGAATACATGTAGACTTATTTCTAAATCCAAGAAAATAAGAAGAAACCAGCCGCAAATCATCGCATTTCGCGCACGCGACATTACACTAGAATCGCTGTTATCATTAACAATATGTATATGTATCGCTTCATTTCATTATATTTTGTGTTTTCGTCATTGCTATTCAACTGTAATACAATTGCTTCTCTTGCATGTAGTGTTCGGTGTGAGTTTTTATTTCTTAATATTTTTAGATATTTTTATTCCAGAGTATAAATCTAAATCCAATTTTTTTAAAAGATTTCGATGTTTATGGTCTGGTTTGAAAAAACACCATCTTGTCTTGAGAAATACTAAAAATTATCGCTCAAAGTATCTGAAGCCATCGTATTTATACAAAGACAAAGACAATAGTAATAGTAACATTAATAATGTAGCTACTACTGATATCAACAGCAATCAAAGTACTACAGAAGTAGAAGTAGTAGTATCAAAATCGAAATCAAAGGATTACAGTATGAGTAGAGGTGGAGGATATTCTATATTTATTTGGAAAAGTTTTACATTTACAGATAAAATTATATTATTCTTTATTTTTATAACTGGTGGTGGTGCTTCTTTCCCACTCATACGTTACTTACCTTGGCGTCAAACACTTTTTAGTGCATTTAGCCGAGGGTATCCAACACTAAATGTTTTACGATATAGTGAATATTCTAACATTACCATCATGTTAGTGTATATGACAGTGTGTGCTATAGCATTATGGGGACCTAGAGATATGTCGACAATTCCAGATTATGCTTATTATACATACAATGAAGATACTACCAGCATCAGTAGCACCAGTACTAGTAGCACCAGTATCAGTAGTAACAGTGGTAACGCATTCATTTTTACAAATAATTGGAGTTCATTAGTAAATGTTAAATACATAGAAGATGTGCCAAATCAACCGTTGAATAGCTTAGGGTTGACATTAGAAGCAGTTGATGTTAATAATTGGAGGCTACAGAATGCAGGTTTACCACCAAAAGAATTAGATATAATAACATCAGGGGGTTGGTTGGTCTTTTTTTTATTCATATTATCTATTATACAAATTTATTTATCATTTAAACGGTACATTATTCCTGTCATTGTATATAGAGGAAAAGGAAGAGGAAGAGGAGGACTTAAAAGCAAGTGTTTATATTTCCTATATCAAGCTATATATTGTTATTTTTGTTCTAAAAGTAATCATACCAGCACTAAAAACAGCACTGTTAATTTTACAGATGCAGATGTAGATGTAGATGCTGGGGATCATAGATTTACACTTGGGAATGGTGATGATGGTGGTGATGATGATTATGATTATGATGATGATGATGATGATGTTGATGTTGCCCAAGAAGATGAAGAGGAGGCGGAGGCGGAGGAGGAGGAGGATGAGAAGTGGCAGCGGGATGACCACCACGTCTTCGGTTTGAATGACGAAGGTGATTTGGAGTATGGATATGGAATGTGGTCACACGAACAACACGAACAGCACGATCAACAAGAACAACACGAACAACACGAACATGAACGTGAACACAAGCAAAATGTGGAGAATGCAAGAAAGCCAACAATATCACCAAAAGGTAGCATGCAAGTTGTCGAAAAAGAAGACCCGCATAGGAAGAAACATCGAGTACGCAAACAGGAAATGGAAATGACAAAGATGAAGCTGCTCAGTCTTAATGTCAATGGATAGAAGATAGAAGATAGAAGAGGTGATGCAAAGAAAAGCTGAGATAGAAGTAGAAGTAGAAGTAGAACTTGCACTCGTGGAGATTATAGACTTAAGACTAGACCAACCTTATGATTATGAATATTCTTTATTATAATACATTACATTACCTACACAACTACACTGATTCTTCACTATCACTTGCATTTGCACTAGTACTAGTACACGCACGCACACTAGCTTACGACTATCTTCTTCCTCCATTTCTTGATTTTGACGCTAAACCTTTTTTTTCCAATAACTTTTTTTTATATTTCATTTTTTCTTTTTTTATTTGTTTTTTATCTGTGATACCTTTTTCCCTTATAGATGATACAAATACTTGAATGTCTCTTTGAATATCACGTCTCATCTTTTCTTGTCTTGTAGGTAATGCTTTATTCATTTGTTTTTGATACTTTTCCATGTCTTTATCACTAGCAGATGATGTTTTTTGTTTTTTATTTGATGATGATGCTGCTTTTGGAACTGCTGCTGGTGCATCTGCTGTAATTAAACCTGCTTCTAATGCTGCACGTTTTGCTTCTTTTTTTACACGTTTTGCTTCTCTTGCACTCATTCCTTCAGTATTTGGAACATCATATCCTAGTGTTGATGCATTATTATTTTCTGTTGTAATCTCATCCCTAACTTTAACTTTAGCTGGTGTTGGAGCAGCCTCTTCTTTTGCAAGCGCAGCCTTCTTGGCTTCTTTCATGAGCTTTTTGGCTTGGCGTGCACTCATACCAGCAGTATCGGGGGCTTCCATGGCAGCTTCTGATGCATCATCATCCTTCGCTGGAGTTTCGACAACCTCCTCTTCTTCTCTTGCTCGCTTTTTTGATGATTTGGGCTCTTTCTCAGGAGTCTCCTTGTCTTTTTTAGACTTTTTCTCTGACTTGGGAGTTTTTGCCATGTTTTAAAGTGTGCAGTATGCTGGTTAATTTAATGAAGTATCCGTCAACTTGTGTTATTTTACTCTCTTGTAGACCCCACATAGTGGGAGCTCTTTGATCTTGAATTAAAAGAAGAAGATAAGAGTTTTTTCCCTTGAAACCAACGTAAAAAACAAAAAAACTGAATATTGAAGGCATGCAAAAAGCATTTTGGCAGAAAAGGTCAAATTGGGTGTAAAATACGACATAGTCCTTTAAACTGATTTGATAGGTTGGACGAGAGTCTTTTTTGGAATGAAAAGGTCATCTTGGTTACATTCCCTCTCAAAAAGAGTAACACTCAATGATGTTCCCAAGAAATTCATCTTGAGTGGTCCTTCTGGGTTTCTTGGAAAGAGAGTTCTTAAGTCAATAATTGACTTTCAACATTTTAGAAGAGAACATGGTTTAGAACCTGGTGAGCTTGTGTTATTGTCAGCAAGTCCAGGCAATTTGATGAATCGTTTATCTAAACAATATCCAGAAAGTATGAGCTCTATTCGTGCTTCACGTGTTGATTATTTTGCTCAACATGAAGTTGATATGTGGATTGATCATTTGGACAGTCTTGGATTAGGAGGTAAAGATTGTGTATTCATTAATTTAGCTGCTACAGCTGGTCCTGTTGATGGTGTCCCAGAAGCAATGGAATCAACAAATTATCATGCACCTATTGCAGCTGCAAAAGCATGTAAAGAATTAAATTTTGGTCATTTTATTCAATCATCAACACAAGCAACAAATATAGAAAGAGCTGGACAAGTACCATATTCTAGATGGAAAGCTATGTGTGATCATGCTTTAGTCAGATTGTCTGATCAATCATATTCTGATATTACTAATGGTATTGGTAATATTGTTTTTCCTGTGTCAATCGCAAGATTTGGTTTATTATATTGCAGAATAGAAAAGATGCTTGGACAAGGTCGTGACGATAAAGTTAATATTAAAAATCGTCGTGGTACATACGGTGGTACAAGTATTAATCTTAGTGACTTATCATTGTTACCATTAACACCAATTATGGGAAATGGTTCAGCCCCTTTACAACCATTAGAAGTTGTAGATGCTGCAAGAAGGTTGACATATCTGGCTATGATACCACCAGAAAATCGTCCACCAGATATGCAAGCTAATACAAACACTAATTTCAACAATTTCAACTCTATTAATAACAATGGCAATGATAATGATAATGACAATGTACGAATATATGATGCTGTAGGCCCTGAAACTTTGAGTATATTAGAATTATTAAAAAAATTTGCTATTTATCAAGGAAGTCCAAAATTAAAACCTATATTTATAAAATACAGAAATATGGAAAGACTTGTGAATGTCAAATCATTAGGAAATTTAAATAGACAATTTATAAGTATATTAAGAAGTGAACAAGATGGTGTTGGTGTACAAGGTAGAACTAATGCTGATCCTACTGTATGGAGTTCCTTAATGTCACAATCTGATAACAGAAACGAGGTTGACTTTCGTAACCAAGTTCGAAGTGTCAACCATCGTAGTAATGGCAATGGTAGTATCCCTTGTGGTAGTAAACGCCGTACTGATGGCAGTATACGTCATGACATTGGAGGATTGATGACATTAGATACTGCATTCGGAGTGTTTGAGGGTAGTCTTCAACCAAGTGATGTCAATAGTAACACCAACCAAGAAAAACGGACTTTTCCTTACATGAGATTATTGGAACATATTGTACGCAATCCTGGTGTTATTCAACCTGGAATAAAACTTGGTATAGAGATTTTAACCCAATGGTGCAAGCAATCTAGAAGACCACCAGAATCACAGTCGTCATCACATTCGTCTGTAACAAAATTGATGAAATAGAACAAGACAATGAAGGTGAAGATGTAAATGTAAGTGTAGTAGTAGTTTTTTTTATTATTGTAGTGTATAATCAAACATAGTGTAGTTGTCAAGAAAACAAAAGAGTAGACGACGATTGATGAAAAACCGACGATGAGAGTTGAGTTTTTGCTCATTAATAATTACAATTCCTAAATTACTATCTATGTATATGTATATCTATACCCTTATAGGACAAGACCTTCATACTTAGTTCTGAACCATGCAATAGCATCCTTCTTTGTAACCTTTTGGTGTTTACCAATACGTCCAGGTCTGTACTTTCTCTTTGCGACATGAAGACCTGGTCTTGCTAATACAATGTAAAAATCCATACCAAAAATACCTGTAGAAGGATCATATTTAAGACCTAAATCAATATGTTCAGTAATTCCAAAACCAAAACAACCAGAATCAGAGAAGTTAACTTTCTTTAATTCATATTCCTTTACTTTTAATGCACGATCTAAGATTTGATCAGCTTTGTTACCTCTTACTGTAACATGAACAGCAATCTTTTCGTTACGACGGATACCAAATGTTCTGACAGTGTAACGGGCAGTAGAGTAAACTGGTTTACTACCTTGACATAATTGCTCAAGAACCTTTGCGGCTCTTGTAAGTCTATCACCAGACTCACCAACACAACAGTTGATGATTACCTTAGATACACTGATCTTACGCATAACATGTTCCTCTGCCATCTTGCTTTGTGAAGTTTATCTATAAATATAAGTAAAAATAAAAAGAAAGAAAGAGTTAGAAAAATAAAACTATAATTTTTTGAGGCATCGACAAATAGGTACCAGGTTACGCTTATCATCGCTATACATACTAATAATGTTTCTTTATTCGTGTATATTTGATTAACATGCAAATTTTATGAGAAATATTATCATTAACAATACATTCATCATTTATAGAGTGAAATACAAACAAATTAAGCTGAAGCGACCCATCTCGCTTTATACTGCTGTTGTACACATTCAATTTAGAAATTTATGAATAATTATTACATCATAATTCCATATGAATGCAAACCAAATACTATTGCCGAAACAAAAAACTCACATACCTTAGAATAGATCCAAAAATGAACAATATTCACGAATCCACGTAAAGGTGGGAAAAAAATGGGGGGCTGTGGGTGCCTGGGATATTTTGTTCGTTCAACCTTTTTTCATTGATCAATGAAAGAAACTAGTTTTTTCAATGAGTAGTAGTATTCCTCAAACGCCCCCTAGCAAAACTGCTCTAGCCGCCAAGGCAACAGTAGAGAAAGCAATGAAATCAATCAATGTTTTTATTGAAAAAAATTCCATGTTGGATGATGCAACACGATCGTTTGCCAAAAGTTCACAGAAATTAGTTCAAACGTATGCACCTCAAATGTTGGAATATTTACCAGAAAAGCAAATAGGTAAAGAATTTATTTTTGTTGTCGGGATATGTTTCATATTGCTAATATTATTTTATTTAGGTGCAGCTAGAATAATAGTTGATATTACAGGTATAATGTATCCATGTTATGCAACAATATTAGCAATAGAATCACCAACAAAAGATGATGATAAGCAATGGTTAACATATTGGATAATATATGTCACATTAAAATTAACAGATCCATTTACATATCCAATATTAAGAGTAATACCAACATATACATTAATAAGAGTTATATTAATGGCATGGTTATATCATCCTGATTTTTTAGGAGCAAAACTTATATATAAAAAAATACAACCATATGTTATGAAATTAATTTTATACATTGAACCAGATTTTAATCCAACAACAGCATCATCAAAATTAAAAAGTTTAAATAAGAATCACTCACTTTCCTCAGGTAATGGTAGTGTAAAGAAATCACCAAAAAAAACTTCAAGTGCAGGTGATGATAATAATGATAATGATAATGAAAATCCTGCATCATTAATTGTTAAAATTTTACAAGTGGATGTCCAAAAAGAAAGTAATATATATGTTGAAGGAACAATATTACCTAAAGATGGTAGAAAATGTGAAGGAATTGAAGGAACATGTTATAAAACAAATAAAATTTTAGGTAAATCATGTGTAATTGATCATACAATGACATTTTTACCATTAAATGCATTAGATGGAACATTAAAATTAGAGATATTAGAGAAACCAACATTTACTGAAGCTATAAGTTTAGGTACTGGTGAGATATCATTGTTAGGGTTAGTTCCAGGGGGACCATGCAGTAGTCAAATATTAAATTTTACTAATAAAGCTATAATGAAAATTGAAGTAGAATTGAAAGTGAATCAAGATATTAGTAAAATAGATAATTATACTGGTGATAGAAATGCTAACGGTCAAAAACATGGCTTTGGTTCTATGAATTATGCTAATGGTGAAAGTTATAAAGGTGATTGGTTTAAGGATATGAAACATGGTTCTGGTGTTATGATACACAAGGATATGACCAAATATGTTGGAAATTTTTTTGATGGTTTAAAACAAGGCAAAGGTGAAATGACTGATAGTACTGGTAGTGTCATCTTTAGTGGTGAGTGGTGGCATGACACACCAAAAAAATAGTATAAAAATTTAATAGAATTGAATTAAATTGAATTGAATTGAATTGAAAAAAAGAATTTTATTTTAGTGTAATATATAGTACATATTACAAGTACATGTACTTGTGTAGTCTGAGTCTGTCCATTTGTCAAATACATGCATGCATGCATGATATTATAATTATAATTATATTTAATATATTACATTTTTCCAGTAAAAACAAATTTATCGCTTATTTATTATTTCTTATTGATCATGATTTTTTTATTCATTCTTCATAAAGTTTTTGACACTCTTGTCTTTTTTTCCATTTACACTTCAAATTACATCGATCAACTACTGCCGTCTTTTAACATTCTGAATAATACAGAAGCTTCCTTAATTTTGCTATATTCTATACAGAATTGCAATGATTCTGTTAGTGTTGTTTGAAATGATATATCCTTGATATTCACAACATTATTTCTTATTAGTGATTGAAAAAAAGCACAAACTATTCTCACTAATCTATTCTGCATATATTTATCTTTGTTATTTTCACAACATTTGATACAATTAGATATATAAGAATGTATAAATTCTTTAGGTACTTGTACACTTGTATTTGTACTTGTAATTGTACCTGCTGATTTGCCATCAGTATTTGAACCTGAACCTGAACCTGAACCTGATGATGATGATGATGATGATACAGTTGTTAATCTAGTGACAACTTCCATAGTTTGTAATGATGTTTCCATGCTGATCAATGAATCCAAATACAATGAACATAATTGATTTTCTTTACTACATAATAAATTATTGATGCATTCATATGCTATAACTGGTGATGATTCAACTAATAATGGATACATATCTGGGGTTATCTTCGATAATGCCAATAATTGGGATGCACCAACAGGTTCACCAGAAATTGGATTTTTTAATATTTTTTTCATTACTGATGTTGATGATGGTGGATCTGATTTGTTTCGTCTACGCTCTTTTTTAGCATTATTATTAGTAGTAATAGTAGTATTTGGTACTTCCTCAAGAACAATATTTCCACGAATTGATTCAATAATTACAGTTTGTTGTGATGGTGTTAACGGTCCACTTGTTGCACTGATTAAAATATCTACTATCGATGTAGCTGTGGATGCAGATGTTGATGTCAATGCCGATGGTGATGATGATGACGATGACCCATCTAACGATAAACTAGTCATACTTCCTTCGACTCCGAGAATAGTTCCATCAGGAAATGCAGATACAGATAAAGATTTAGCTTTTTCTGTGCTATTAGGTCCACTACCTGGTCGATTTGGGGAACCAGTAAGACTACCTGTTGGTGATATCAAATTAGCAAAAACTTTAGATGTCCATTCTTGTACATGTGATGTGTTATATGAATTATAAATACCACTGCTAATAGGTGTAGGTGTAGGTGTAGGTATGATAGGAGCAGATGCAGATTTAGATGTAGTTGATCCCCCACTACCGCTCCCAGTTATCATTGCTGGATAAAAATGATGGTGATAATCAAGTTCATCTAATAGTGTTTGTATGTCATTACCATTCCCATCAGAATCATGTGTTGCAACTGTTGTTTGTTGTTGCTGTTGATTTATCAATAATATATTACGTATATTTTGTTCTGGTATTGGTTCAACTTTAAATGTTATAGGATTATATATTCCACCACCATTTAATCCAGAAGGTGATGAAGGACCACCAAGCATACCTCTTTCTCTAAATAAATTAAATATACCAGCTTCTTTCGAAGAATCCTTTTCTTTTGGAGACCCATAACTTGGTGTAACTATTTGGGATCGAATAGGTGAACCTGTATTTATATTTCTATCATGATTACGATCATTATAACGTCCACCAGAGTGTTTTGACATTCTTGATACCGACCGACTGCTGACTACTCAATATCTCTTAAACCGATAAACTAAAATTTAAGATTTGGTTTAAGTGCACAAATTGAAATAGATCCTCAACTTGAAATTAATGAAAATTGAATTTCACCGGGTACAATCTTTTTCCTGTGAGTGGTTTTTTCTTCCCATAAGAAGATGGGAACTTTGAAATTTCCTGTATAAAAATGGTCAAACCTTTTCAAGTTTGAGATCAAATTTAAAAGGAAACTACTTTTGGTTCTATTTTAAAGTCAAATTTGCAAATTATTATTCAAGGATTCAATTTTGGAATAATTTCCACAATGCTGACAAGAAATGGATTAATATGTTTTGCGAAACAATGTTTGAAGTTAAATAAAATGCATGTACGTAATATGAGTGGTGCGGGTCTTGTTGATATCATGGCTGGTGGACTGAAAGATGATGAAGTTCCTCGATTATCTGTACGAGGTTATGGTGAAGGTTGTTTTCAAGTGAATGAAACACATGTTCAAGGATCTATATTTCTTTTACCTCATACATATTATATATGGGAAGGTGTTGATAAGTATGAAGATATAACAAAAGATAGTTTAATGCTATTTCCTCTTATATATCCAACGATAGAAGTTTTATTTTTAGGTGTAGGTGATCATATGAATCAAAGACCAGATCCAGCATTAATACGTTATTTTAAACAAAAAGGTATTATAGTTGAAGTATCAAATACAGCAAATGCTGCAGCAACTTTTAACGTTTTAAATGGTGAAGGTAGAAATGTTGCTGCTGCATTATTGGCGTTAGGTCCACAAGAAAGTAGTAGAAGTGATGATGGTAAAGGTATTGGAATGATTGGAGAAAGTGGACAACCAAAAATAGGTAAGAAAGGAAAGATAACATAGTCATAAGTCATATGCATTATTTAAAGTGGGTGAAGGTGAAGGTGAAGATTGTGGTGATGTAGCTTTTGTTAAATATATTCATACATATCTATATCTATATCTATTATCTATCCTTTATCTCAAACCTATCCTTTCATGTTCCTGTTTGTGCTCACTTTCATGAACTCTTTATCTCATGTGTCAACTCTTTTGCAACTTTTGCTGCTTCTAATGCTGATCCTACAAGTGACTTCAACGCTTTCCCCTCTTGTATCCTTAAAGTATTTGAAAGAATAGCAATTTGTGCCCGACAGAAATCTATGTTACTTCCTAAAGACTTCATACCCGATGCCGATGCTGATGATGCTTCACTTTCATGATTTGTATTCTCATGAATAGAACTAGATACAGCTGTAATCTTTACTTTAGCCTTCATTTCGTTGACTACTTCAATAGCATCATTCTCATGACACTTAGGTAGCACCTTATTCACTAATTGTAACAACAAATCCCTTTGCTGTGATGCAATATTACTACTATTACTAATACCACTGAAAACAAACGTTGAATTATTATTATTCAAATGAACAATTTCTCCTTGTGGAGCAGTTGAAATCAAATTATGTGGAAGCCATGCATGTATACTATGCCACTTTTTCTCATACATGCTCATCAGATTCTCATTGCT
>JACKZZ010007598.1_pt1 | contig 17550 bp, 15 predicted proteins | sample 8027871 | NCBI WGS metagenome assembly JACKZZ01 (sample SAMN15724774, study PRJNA655200) | protist metagenome | isolation source: fluorescence activated cell sorting (FACS) single amplified genomes of... | place: USA: West Boothbay Harbor, Gulf of Maine | collected 2000-07-19
TATCATGAGTATCCACTTCCATAAACATAGATCTTAAAATCTTTTCCGTTACAGGCATATTTTTACTAGTACACATTGATAAAAATTCCATAAATGTTAGCTTAGCTTTCATACATTGGAACGTATCAGGATAACTATCTACTAACTTTTTTAATTTATAACATAATTTTTCCTGAAAAGTTGGCCCTTTTTTAACTTTTTTGGGTTTTGGTTGAAATTCTGAATTCATGATCCACATAGCAAATTCATCAAAATCCATGGTACCTGATCGATCAGAATCAAATACATTAAAAACTCGAGATACTTCTGCTTGTGTCATCATAATTCCAAACTTAGCAAGTGTATATCTAAACTCAACGGGTGTAACACTATTACCTTCACCCACTTTTGTACGTCTTACTTGTGCCATCAATTCTTGTATAGAACCACATTTTTCTTGTACTTTACGTCTAATTAATGATAAGTGACTTTCTAAGTCTGATTTTGTGAAGGACCCAAAGACCTGATTGGTCGTATCTGTAAACATTACTCTATCTGAAACAGTTGTCATATTTATTGATAAGAATTATATATATAGATAGATAAAGAATTAATAATCAAAATGATTTCTTGATGTTGATGTCCGCAAGAGTCAAGAGCGAAATACAATGCAAAACCTTGAGATAAAATTTTATAACAAGTTTTGACACAAATAAATAGAATTTAAAGTAATATTTTCTTGCTTTACAGAACAAACAGGGGTGTAATGTTATCTAATGATACTTTTAATGACACCTTATTGTTTATTATAAGCGAAATTACTCAATAAGTTAGACATGGATTGCCTTGGCGTTTGGCGAAAGGCGAAACGTTGCTGCGTAGAAAGCCGCAGTTTATATAAAACACCAATTTATTAAATATTTTCAATATGCTCAATAACACTTGTTTTGTTATCTTTACAACACTTGATTAGTATAAAAGTGTTCGAGCAAGTTTTAGAATTGAAATATCATTGTCAATTCATAGAATTTTGGGTTATATGAAAGCAAATGTGAAAGCAAAAAGTGAAGATAAAAGAACATCTCTTCATATTGCAAGTGAAAAAGGAAATCTTGATGTAATCAAATATCTTGTAGAGCAAGGAGCAGATATGGAAGCGAAAGATTTAAGAGGTAGTAATACTACGGCTCTTCGTAAAGCGTGTTATTATGGAAGTCTTGATATATTCAAATATCTTGTAGAGTAAGGAACAGATGTAAAAGCAAAAGATGCAAATAATTATCCACCTCTTCATTGTGCGTGTAGAAATGAAAATCTTGAAATGGTCAAATATCTCGTAGAGCAAGGAGCAGATATGGAAGCGAAAGGTGAATATGATAATACACCTCTTCATATTGCATGTGATAATGGAAATCTTAATGTGGTCAAATATCTTGTAAAGCAAGGAGCCGATGTGAAAGCAATAAATATACGAAGTCATTGGAAGAATAGTATAAAAGACTACTTCAAATATTGAATGTAATTAATGTAAGAAATTCATGATTTACATGGCAAATTCACCAAATCCATAATATTTGACGCTATAATGGAACAAATAATACTTTTTGGATATTAATTTTAAAATTTTAATAATTCAAAAGATTTAAATTATTAGTAAGATATATTCACAAACAATAAAATACAAAATGTCAGCAAAATAAATCGTAAAATGTAAATCTCAAATATTTTGGATGATTATAGAAAACTACGGACCTTTTGAATTATGGCTAAGAAGTTCCAGAAGCAGTTCCTGAAGCCTATTCACGCAATAAATTAAAGGTTACTAAATTAATTTTCATCGAAAATGAGTTATATTCCTTATTCCAATATAGGATTAGCTTCACAAATCATAGGTAGTGAATTTCACACGCTTATGGAAGAAATTGTAAATTGTAATGAAGCTCAGCACACTTTCCTTCTCAATGTTTGCTCTCAGCCCAATCTTGATCTTAATACATTGAGATATGTTGAAGTATTGACAGTAGTATGTAGTATATTCAACAATAATGAGTTAACAGTGCCCATGTTGGAGTGCTTTCTTCAGGTAAGTTATTCCTTCGATGATGAGTGAAATAATTGCGTTTGATATAATGAAATGCACGACAATTTCGTCAACCATTTTAACCATTATTTTGATTTAACACTAGTTTTGTTTTCTCTCATATACTCTTTTTTCAATATCTTCAAACATTATAGGCATGTCCCGAATTAGACCGCTATGTCACCGAATTCGCTACCCAATATGGCGATGAAATGATTACATCTGCTCGCATAGTATTAGACATTACAGTAGCACATATGGTTGTTAATAAATACGCAAAGGAATTTGATTCTGAATTATTGAACCCTTCATCTATACCAGCAATGGCTGATGAATGTCTCTTTTTGTTTCTGGCCCTGTCGAGTAATCATCCTTGTTACATCGAAGCAGCTAAAGCTCGAACTCCATGTGTATATACTCAAGAGAGACTTGGTATGTGCAATTTCAGTGCTAATGGGAGTAGGATTGGTATAGGAAAAGAAGCAGAAAAGGGAGAACATGAGTCAGAGAGTCAGGATATAAGGCTATCTGATCTAACTCCACCACTAATAAATACTTCAAACAATTATGCAATTCACGCAGTACCTGGTATATATGGTATGTTAAGTTCTCTCAGAGGACTTGTTTCATACACAAGCCCTGTGTGTAGTTTGAATACAACGCCAAGACGTGAGAAAAACGAAAACAATAAGACAGATGAAGAAAAAGAAGAAAAGAATAAGAATGTAACGGAAGGATATTCTTCGAAACCTTCAACTCATGCACCTTCAACTCCATATTCTAACCCTCACAAGCGGCAGTGTCTACCCTTACACTCTGATCATGCATTGAATTCAAACTCAAACAAGTCGCCTTCATTTTCTACCGACTCTGGGGATCAATGCACCGACTGTTCACAGCAAAGTGCAGTCGATAGAGATCGAGAAGGAGCAAAAATTATTGCGGTATCAGTCAATAACAGTCCACTCACTGCGAAGGCACTGTCCCTTAGACAGCAAAGCTTTTCTCTCAGGAAGAGACCCAGAGCAGAACCGGCTTTTTTTGATTGAAATGAAGGAGAAGACGGTGAACGGTGAAATGGTAACGATCACTGGAGACTCAGAGACAACATAATAACAGTCTCTTACTGAGACGATGAAAAGAGAGAATGGTCAGGAGGATCTACTCAAACTAAACAAATGTGTTGGATATGGATTCATATCTTCTCAATCAGAAGAGTAGTCATTATTGACTACTTCGCTATACAGCACTATATTATATGATATACTAATACTAATATTCATAATTAGAAATGTTTATACTCAGACAGTGACGCTTAATGTGTAGTTATTGATGAGAACGAATAGAAATAATGAAAATAAATAATAAAATATGTTGCATTGGCCCTGATTGGCAGTGTATAACTAGTAAGAAATACGATTATAAGTAAGTATTAAAAGAGTTTGATTTACTGTGTCTATGTGTTCCTTAGTAGCTACACGTTGTAGAAAGTTTATGAATGGAATAGAACAGATTTAAGTTTTGTCTTCTGCCCAACATCACACCACATGACTTCTAAGCTACGGATAATTGTAGATTGCAAAGGCAGCGAATAATAACACGCAGACAAAGTTCTAACTTTCTTTCACTTTACATCTTTTCATTCATTTCAGGTACAACTTTGAATAGATCATCAACTAAACCATAATCAGCAACACTGAATATGGGTGCTTCAGGATCTTTGTTGATCGCTACAATAGTTTTCGAGTCCTTCATGCCAGACAGATGTTGTATAGCGCCACTAATACCGACGGCCACATACAGTTCCGGGGCAACAACTTTCCCTACAATTACAATTAGAATTAGGGTTAGAATAAGATTTCATCACACGACATCACATCCCATCATAACACAAACCTGTCTGTCCTACTTGATACTCATTCGGCACGAACCCAGCATCCACTGCAGCACGCGATGCACCAACCGCACCATTAAGTTTATCAGCGAGTTCCTCTAGCATACCGAAGTTCTCACCATTCTTCATACCTCTACCTCCACTAATTACCACACGAGCGCTGCCTAAATCAGGACGTTCACTAGCACTGACTTCTTCTGAGATGAATGTAGAAAGGGCATTTGGTGTATCTAATGAGAGAGATTCAACAGGAGCTGAGTTTCCATCAGCGGGAGCGTCAAAGGCAGTACCACGTACCTAGATATGGAATAAAACAGGCGTTAGGATACGGATACGGCATGTAAAATTAAGTATACATAATGTCACATTACAAGACACATATCATACCAAAATGAACTTCACATCGTCACTCATTTTTACTGTTGCGATAGCATTACCAGCATACATGGGACGTTTAAATGTATCCTCTGAGACAACTTCAAGAACGTCTGTTACAGGTGCACTATCGCATAATGCGGCAAGTCTTGGTAGCCAGTTCTTACCAACATTGGAGCTTGCAGCAAGAACATGGGTATATGAGGAGCTAGTGATATGTGAATGGAGCGATGATGACCAATCTTCACCTGTATTAGGCGCTTTTATACTTAATACTTTGGTTACACCACCTAATGTGGCCGCATGAGCGCTGGCACTGTCGTCTACCACGACAGTTAGCTCCCCACCAAGCTTGGTTCCCGCAGTGATAGCGGATTGACTTGCAGCAGCAATATGACCATTGCTAGCTTCCGCTACAACCTACACATAAATAATATATATAATAAAATTGAATGTTTGGGACGTTAGAAATGTAAGAAGAATCATATTTCGGAATAACAGCAGATTGCTAAAGATTCGGATGAAGATATTCAATGTAATAAAAAGATTGAGGACTTACTAATGTGCTTGCATGTCTTGAATGTCTTAAAGCAAATTTTCGTACTTGAGTTGCAAACATTACCACTAAATTCAACTATCAATAAGCTGTTTTACATTTCACTTAACTTTGCCCGCCCTTCAGATGATTTCAACAGGTATACGAACTACGATCTATAATTGGCAAGTTCTAGTTGGAAATCAACTTTTAGTCTCCTATGATAGTAACTCATCATATGGTTCGTAATATACCAAGCCTTTTTAGTACTTTATCTTCATTAGTCGATTATAATTAACAAATAAATATGTGTATCATTGATTTCACTACAAAAAAATTATTTATATTATTTTTCTCTCTTCCTCTTCCTCTTCCTCTTCCTCTTGTAACTTCAACGCCTCTTTTTGTCCTACCAGAAAATCAAGTATGGCTCTTGAAAATCGTCTGTTAGAGTTTTGAGCAAAAACATCGGTTAGTATACTTCACACATTACATTGCATCATATCATCATCATAGTAGCATGCCTTCGTCTCATTACAGCTTGTCTCCGTTCTAATTTTGATTTATACTCTTGTGCTTGTGTCACTAGATCAGATGTGACGTCTAAATAGACGGAACCTTTTGATGAGAAATCAACATTAACATTAGGATTAGAATAGATTTCGAGTTCGAGATAGAATTTTATCAGTGATTATCACAACACAACACAACACGACACGACACGACACTACATACCATCTTCATTGACGCCTATATTTACATCATCACGATTGTAATTAGAAGAGGCAAGAAATGCATTGAGATCTTCTTGTGTAAGTGAAATAGAGAGCTTTTGAGGAGCCTCTTCTCCTTTTGTTCCTTCTCCTTTAACTCCATCTTCTGTTAACTCTTCTTCTTTCATTTCTTCTTTCTCATAACGCTCATAAATAGTTTGTATAACATCATCTGTCATGTTCTCATCGCTAGGGCTTTATAAATATAAAAGAGGATCAGTTAGGATTAGGGTTGACATATAGCACATCAGATGCATCACATTACATACGTAGGTGGAATATCAAGTACTATCCGCAAAGGGCCGCGAGTCAATGGAGCACAATGATGGTCATTTGTATGAGATTTTGAAGTAGAGTGAATGTCCATATCATTATAACCACCGACCACCACAATATATTCCTCACCCATTTTACTGGTCTCTTCATCAAAATCAGAACACGTTTCGTCTTTAAATGACTCGTCATGAGATATAATTAATTGTCCATCTCCATCTCTATCTCCTCCTTCCTGCATTTCTCTTTCTCCTTGCTTCTTTCGTTTTGATTCTTCTTTCTCCAACAGAATACGAATCCATGCAGCTCTGCAATTTTTTTCTCCTTCCCTTGCACGTCCGTCTCCCTCTCCCTCTTCCTCTTTTTCTCCCTCCATATTATTATTATTATTATTATCATCACTACTACGTATCGGCATTCCCAATCCTGCTACATCAAATGTGGTATGGGGAAGTGTGATGTGACTGCGTTTCAATAAGACTTGTCGGCGTTCCGTGTCGCCTATATTGAAGCGGTATATGTCCTCGTCTATATTACTTCCTCCATCTCGATACTGAGGCACCTCTATCTCTATCTCAAAACCATGTAAAGCTTCTTCAGGATATATTTCTATATCTTTATAAGCCGCAATAGAGTATAGATATGTTAGAGTTCTTTATCATATCTTACAGCATGATATTTCGCGATATACATACATACATACCTGTGGTAAGCACATTGTCCCTGATATAAAATCCTTCACTTCGCACATTTCCAACCGTAAACGACAAACTTCCAGCTACAAGAGCATTTGAATTACTATTCGGAATAACATTTCCTATTCCTATAGTTTTGATTGTATCACCCGGCAAAGTACCCGGAGGAATGATTACTTTGAGTGTTAGTGGAATCGTAGTGTGTGATGTACACTGATGTATAGTAAGTTCAAGCTAGGTTAGGTTACAGTTTGTAATTATTATCACATCACATCGCAACAGAGTACATCATACCTTTGCACTGAGTACATTACCACTGCCCCTACAATGCGGGCATGGACTGTGCAGAGTGTATTCTTTCTGCTCCTCCCCCTTCTTTTTATGAGTCTGTGTCACAATACCCATACCATTACATACCTTGTAAATAAGAATTAGTAAATATCACAAATCATATCACAAATCACGTACTGCTTGACATACCTCACATATACCAGCATCAGCACAAGTGAACACAACACGCTCCGTAGGTACCGTGATGACACCACCGTACATGCTATAAACAGTCAACAGTAAGAGGATAAAGAAAAAAAGCACAGTGCATAGTTAGGGCTAATATTATAATATACATAAAATAACATGACATAATGTCACATGACATGACATCACGTCACATCAAATACCTGTGCTCCACACTAATATCTTCTCGGATGAAAATGTCCGCATCCCATCTCTTTCCAAGGACATACTGCTTAATGAGACTTAGAGAAGGCAAGAAGGCATCTTCTCCTGGCCATGTGACATTTATGTGTGTAGAATACATATCACACATAACATTCAGAGGAAGAACGAACAAATTTACTCCAATGATTACTTTTGACGTGTAATTTCCCATATTATAAGTACCATAGATTAATTTTGAGAGGTTATTACAATCAATTACAATCAATTTATTTGTAAGAAATGATAAAAGACTAGTGATGGTGCACACAAGAGTTTTTTTTTTTCATTATTTCTACGCCAATATATGTAGTACTATAAAATTTATAACCAATTTTACCTAAAGAACCACCATTCATGTCAGAATTTTCAAATATTTCATTTTCATCTAAAGTAACATTAACACCTTTACCTTTTTGTAATGCTTTTAAAACTTTCTTGGCATTCTTCTGACCTAATTTTAGTTTTGTTCCAACTCCTTTAGCTAATCTTACCGCATGTTTATTTCGCATTTTAGCGATTTTAGCAGGATTTAATTTTTCAACTTCAATAGTTTCCATTTTTTATATTATATAACAACAAAAAAAATACTTAACTAATTAATTATTGATTGCGTCTTTTCATTCGTTCTTCTCTTTTATTTTTGGTATTAGATCTAATATTTTGTAATACTTCTTCTTCTGTTAATGGTCTATTCTTTTCTTTTTCAATTTGTTTTAATTCTCTTTGTTTTGTTTTCTCTTGCAATAGTTTTTGTCGTTTCTCTTGTTGTTCCTTTTGTTTTATTTGCTTTTGTAATAATTCTTCCATTTGTTGCCGTCTATTATTCTGTCTTTTAAGTGTATTATTTTTTATTTGTTGTCTTGTTTGTTTATCAAGTTCTGCTCTCCGTTTTTGTCTAAATTCTTCGCTTTGTTGTAATTGTGTTCTATCTAATCTATCTTGTAATCTCTGATTTCTTGATCGTTGTCTGTCTCTTTGTTCTCGTGTTATCTCTGGTTCATTATCTTCTGTTGTTAAGTTTAATAAATTAGCATCATTAACAGATTTTATTTTACTTGGTTCAATATAGTCTTCACTAATGGGCTGTAATTCATTTCTATAAAAAGTGGTTCTAACTTTTTGATTACTATCAATAGTAGTCGTCTCTTTATAAGGTATGAAAGGTTCTCCATCAAGGTGTTCTAACATATACATCCCCTTCTGTTTTTCAGAGGGTTTCTTAAATATAGAAGCAATCCGATAAACTCTAGGACTAAAATATACAACAATTCTTTTAGCATCTATATCTCTACTCTTATAAATCTTTCTAATCCTATTTGAATATGCTTGAAAAGACAAACGGACTAAATCACCTACTTCTAATGCTTCTTCGCCTACTTCATTTGTTTTGATATCTAGATTTTGTGTTTCTTCTCTATTCGCATTTCTGATTGCTATGTATTTTATTTTATCTTCTTTACTCATATCATTACTAAGTTCAACTTTTTTTCGTTTCAATAATTTTTGACGACTTATGCTTTTGACTTCTCCAGTATATAATTCATTTGGACTAAATTCATTAAATTCGTGTTTCTTATTATTATATTCCTCTACAATATCATCCAATTTATCAATATAATTAAAAGACTTTTGTTTGATCCACACATGTTTGATTTTAGATCTTATACTACGATTGAATCTTTCAATAATAGATTGAGAGGTTGATGTATATGGCGTTCCTACAAAATGTCTTTTACCCATGTAATTACTTTGTGATAGAAATGAAAAACTTAACCCACCATCAGTAATAAATTTCTTTGGTTTCACCTCATCAAATAATTTACTTATGATAGGTTCAATTACTTCTTTTCTATCTGCTTTAATAGGAAACGACCATACTTTCCTACTGAATACATCTATTACATTTAGTAATCCAATATTGTCATCATTTTCTTTTTTATATTCATCTTTATTAAGAAACATTACATCTGCTTCCCATATTTGATTCGGAAATAATGCAATAACAGGTTTATTAGTTGGTTTTCTTTGAAAAGGTCTGCTAATCTGATAATCACCTTTCTTTTTTAAGTATTCTGTAGTATGTTTTCTATTAATATAATGTGTTTTATTGACTTGGTTATGAAAGTCATGTATGCTTGGAATTCCAACTTGTTTATCGTATACTTCATCTAAAACCTTTTCGTATTCTGTAGTAGGAACTATCTTTAGATTTAAAGGTGCATAAATAAGTGTATCATTTTCAACACTAAATTTATCGCTATCTAATTGTTTTCTTAATCTATACTTTTGATCTACACTTAAAGTAGGATCAAATGTTCCAAATTCTATGTATTTTTTAAAACTCTTTATACGATCATCAGTTAATTTTAATGAGGCTAACTTTTGTAAATTGTTCATTTATATATGTTAGATACTTTATTTAAATTCATTTATATCAATTGTTTCTAATACACCTTTCCTAAATCGTTTATTAACATCGTGTTCTTCTAAACATATAGTAAGAGGACAAAATTTCTCTGATGTAGCATACTTATATATTCTTTGTAATTGTTGTTTGTTTTCTAATTCATGAGCGAATTCACTCATAATTAAATTAAGTTCTCTCTTTCCGTTTATTTTTAAGATGAAAACATAGTTTAGTTGTTTTCTAATTAATGGACTTACTTTAAAAAAGTCTTGAGTAAGTATTACGACAGAAGCATTTTTTTTTCTGATTCTTATGAAAGCTTCCTCCATGGGCTTCATCTTTTCTAATATCATATCATCAAATATGATAAGATGTTGTTTCTTTTCATCTAATTCATCAATTTTTAATTCCATTAAACCTTTATGTAAATGAACTTGATTAGAAAGAGAAGCTAAATATGTATAGATGGGTTCATCCATCTTATGAAAGATATGTATTGAATAAAATGTCCCCTTCTTTTGTTTATTCTTTGACTTATCACTAAACATCTTTATAAGAGATAATAAAAATTGCGATTTACCAGTTCCAGATCCGCCTGATATAATTGCTCTCATATGTAGATTTAAACCATGATAATCGTAATTTGGATTTTCCGTTTTAATTAACAACTCTGGTTTTTCTTTTTTAATAATTTCATACCAATTGACTATTTCACTATCAATATTAGTTTTAGACATATATATTATATTTAAAATATATATATATTATAAAATGAGTGCATATAATTCGCCTTTATTAGATTTAAGTGTATTTTCTAATAACATGTTTAAGACACCATCAAGTAGTGGTAATGGTGGAACAATTACAGCTGTTTTACCAGGGACAAATCTTACTGGAGGTGGGACTTCTGGCTCAGTTTCGTTAGATGTTAATGTTAATACAATAGCAGAAAAGAGTTAATGCTCTTTTAACCGCCTATATATCAGCGGGTCGGGTAGGTTATAAAATTCCTTAAAGAATTACGTGCTATATTGAGTTTCATGTGGAAATGGTGTTCTTTATACTTATAATATTTGGCGTGTGCTCATCGCTCGTCTCCTCACTAATACTATTCGATAAAAGAATTATTGAGTATGGAAGGCTTCAGACAGTGCCTTTCGGGAAATACAAAGGCAAGCCGATTATCGAAATAGTGGAAGATCATCAAAATTATCTAGACTGGATGTTCCAGCTAGACAAACCATCTCAGCCGATGATCCATTTTAAAGACTCTATTGAACATTACATTGATCTCTTGAATATTGGAATTGCAGTAGAAGATTACAAAAATAGGCTACCTAAAGCTGCAAATGTTATCAACTCTTCACGAGACAAAAGAGAAAAGTCATGGAAAAATTATTTCATGAAAGTTACAAAGAACTTTTGTGATGTGAGTCAGACTGTAAAGCACCCCAGTGGCTTACCATACGAATTTGATAAGTTTAGACATCCGCAGAACTTTGAAGATTTCAATTGTGCAAATGCGAAATGCGACAATCATGCGAATGTAGGGGGACACATCTACGTCACGGGATGCGGTGCTGATCAAAATTGCATTGTGCCCTTGTGTTCCTCTTGCAACAATGATCGTGCCCTAGACTGGAGCACGGTAAAGAGATATACGTTTCCCCTGCGACCGGGAACTTTTGTAGTCTATATAGGAGCTGATGAAGCTACATACAGTCAATATACAAGACAATTATGGACAAGAAAGGGGAAGAGAGAAATAACATTCAAAGCCAGAGAAATGAGGTATTGAACAATAAGTCTTAGCGGAACTTCGTTCGGTGAGCAACATACAAGCCTTAAAGTCGCTAAATACGCCGCCTAGGACCATGGCGGTAACATTTAATAAATATAGTAAAAGTAAACGAAATATAATAATGATAGTATTACATGTATATATATATATATATATGAGACAGACAATATATTGACTGACTGATACGTTATTTACGTCAAAAGTGGATGAGAATTAAGATAATGAAGACCTATTCGGTAGATTTTATCAAATTAATTACTGTATTCATAAAATATATATGTAATCGTAGTGTATTTACTATGAATTGTTATTGCATAATATCACGATCGTTATGATTTTATACCAGTGAAGATTTAAAATGGAACGCTATTGAAGGATTTAAAATTATATACTGTCATTGTCATATATATATCTCCTCTTTTAACTCCTACAGCTACAGCTACAGCTACAGCTACAGACTATTTTTTACTAATATCCTCCTTCACTTTCCACCGTATTGGTCAATGCGTGAGGACGATCACGATCTGGTCTTGTTTTTTCATTTCCAAGAATATCTATAGTTAGAATTTGAAGAGTTAGAATAACTTACAAAAATGATAGTTTTATCATTATCATTAGACGTCACATACCCAGTCTACCCTTGGCTCTGTCGTATGACAGTGGTGTTCTGCCAACATTATTTTCTGCATCTGTATCTGCACCTACAACAATAACAAATTTAAAATATGCTAAGATTAGAATCAGAACTACATCACATCACATTACATCATACCCCCCCCTTACCTTTAGCGATTAAGAGACGTGCTATTTCATACTCTGCATGGAACAAAGCGAGATGCAAACCAGTCGACCCACCAGGATTACTATACAGTGTGATGAAATGTGAAATAGAACAGATGAACAAGATTAAAAAAAGATATGATATTGTTAGCATTGACTGTGCATGACTGTGGTCATGAAGAGCAATCAAACCTGTCACACAAATACATGCATCCCTATTACTTACCGATTGTAAACAAGATCTGGATCTAACTTCAAGCAATCGCGTACTTTTTCAAGTTCACCTTTAATATGAATAACATGAAGTACAAAGAAAAAAAAGAGAGAAATAATAAGACGAAAGAGAGAAAGATTAGAAAGTTGAGGAAGGGTAGAGCTAAGTATAAAACAATATGGAAAATACCTTTTACCACGTAACTAAAAAAATCACGTGGTGCTGTCGACACAGTAGTCACAGCTGTTACAATACTAGTATCATCATTCACTGGTGCCAACGCCATTGATTTCAACGATTAAAATACAAGCACAAGTTAATTTTTATTCAAATGCGTTAATTAGAAATGGATGCGAATTAAAAATAATTATTTACTGCACTCATACACTGAAATAGTCAACAAAGTAATCACATAGACACATAAGCACCGATGACAGTCAGGTGATGTACTCAAACTGACATGTTCATAAAACGCGTAATTTTATTAAAATCCCGATAAAAATCGTCAAGATCCGTGTGGTGTAGTTTTCCACAAAAATTGTAGCATTACACTACGCCAAAACAAAGAGTTATTAACTCTTTGTTTTGGCGTAGTGTAATGCTACATGGGAGGCTATTAGTTGGGTGAGAGGCTAAGTTTTGGGTGGGATGATGCCAACATATCAATAATGCATAGGTCATTGATATATTCATGCCATTTGAATTTGATTTGATTCCAGTAATCAGCCAAAAGATATTATTGAATTTATTTGGCTATTTTTATATTAGTGATTTCTTTTTTATACCCAATTTTCTATCTCTCGTGCTATGAACTTTGTTTCCTCCCAATTTCCTACCTCCTACAATCGTGGGATTGTTAAAATGATAACATTCATCTTGACATAGAGACTGATAGTTCTAACTCTAATTCTTCTACAATAAATCATGAGGATGTCGATTGATTTTATCTTTGCACTTTGTTGGTTTGATACTTATGGTGTGAGGGATGTATTTTTGAAAGGGGTATATATTGTATTCATTTCTAAGAATAATTTTAGGAAGTCTGTATAATTTTTCATCCGCCCAATCCGCCCAATCCGCCCAATCTTGCCCCTATTTTGAAACTTTTTTCTGTGACCCTCTCCTATAGACAAACTTTTATTTTAGGGGCAGGATTGGGCGGATTGGGCGACTTTTTTATTCTGTTGTTTTTTACTTCTATTGAAGTGTTAGATTGTTTTCTTTGTGAATGAAGAAGTAGTGATGATAATATATTGTATTTATATCTAAGAATGAATGTATATCTTAAGATGATTTATCTTGTTGAATATTTACATGACTTTTCAACAAGAAGATGAATAAATTGTGTGTGTGTTATGGTCGTATGATGGTGATGTGGAGAATATTGATAGGAAGTATGTATAATATTCAAGTCGCCCAATCCGCCCAATTCTGCCCCTATTTTGAAACTTTTTTCTGAGACACCCTCCTATAGACTACTTTTCAATTTAGGGGCAGGATTGGGCGGATTAGGCGACTTTGTTTTTCTTATTTCTATTCGAGCCTTTTTATTGATTTCATATGTACAAGAATTTATGATTAAAAAGAATGATTTACCAATGAAAATTTAATTATTTCCTATATGACTAAATTAATTGTACATTAAATCTCTATTTTAAAGTTAAATTCGCTTTATCTATACTCCAACCAAGCTTCGTATCATGGTGACGCTCGAGTACTTTGAATATTTACAAGATGATCGATGGCTGTTTCTGCTTGTTGTAATAATTGTTGTAAGCGTCCAACTTCATCCTGAAGAGTGTCTCGTTCCTTAGTTAAAGATTCTAACTCTGAATCTGTCGGACAAGAAGATGATTTTAATACAGCAAGTTCGTTTTTAGCGCGATTCAGATCATCACGAAGAAGTTTAGCATCTGCGCGGAGACCTACTTCAGCTTCTTTCAACTTTTGATTCTCTTGTTCTGCCCGTACTTTATCTGTTGTTCGTTTCTTTATTTCGTACTCCAATCTTACCTTTTCAGTAGCATGACGCGCTATATCATTAGACAGTGATTTTATTTTGGATTCTAAATGTGTCTTTTCGGCTTCCATGGACTTTTCTAATTCTCGTTTCTGCGATTCAAGAAGAGTAACATTTTCCATAAGTTTTAATTTTATTGATTCTGCTTGTTTCAATTCCAATTGAATATTTTCATACTTCTCATCAATATTATTTTTCTCAGTCTCAAGATCTTTCAACTTATTTTTTGAAACCTGATTACTTAAGTTTTGTTTTGTCAAATGATCAATTGCTGTTTCAGATTTTTTTAAAAGGCTATTGAGACGACTTGCTTCTGTATCAAGCTGTATATTTGTTTCCTCTATTTTTTGTTTCTCGTTACCAAGTCGTTCTAATTCACTTGAAATAATACTTCTCTCTTGCATCAATTCCTGTTTTTCTTTTTCAATTCTTATCCTCTCTGATTCAGCGGCATTGTACTTCAACATCAAATCCTTCAATTCCTTTTGTAATTCACTATATTGTGTTTGAAGATTTTTCCGCTCTATCATAACCACTTCATACTCTGTCTTTATCTTGGTATTTTCCAACTCTAATTGATCTTTCTCAGATATAATCAGAGCTTTCTCATTTTCTAACTCCGTTTTCTTAGTCTCTAGTGTATCATACCTTCGTGTTGTATTTTCTATATCGTCTTTAAGTTTATTATATTGTGTCTCTGGGATTTCGTTTTGATCATTGAATTTCTCTTCAAGTAGTTCCTTTTCTGATTTTATTTTGACTAGATCTTCTTGAAGTTTTTGTTTTTCGGACTCAATTTGCTCAAGACGCTCTTTGTATTCCCTACCTTCAGAGTGCATCTTTGTAAGGTGATCAATACTTTCTTCGGAAACTTTCAGAAGTTCTTTGAGACGATTTATTTCACTTTGAGAGTCTTTGAGTAATATATCTGTATGAACATTATCACCTATGGCGTCAGTTTTCGAACATATTTCTGAGATTTCATGTTCCTCTTGACTTGATAGTGAATTATCATTGACAACATCTTCGATATATAAATGAGTGTTTTGATTTGTGACAGCGGTAGTGATACGCTCATCAATGGTGTGGTCTATTTCTTTCATTGATTTTAATAATGATAATTCAAGACGAAAGGAAGAATTTTCATTTTCAGATGATTTCAATTGTGCAGACAGAGTATGAGTGATTCCTTTTAGACTTTTATTTTCTTGGCGTAACTCGACAATTTCAATGTTTTCGTAAAGAGTGGTCGCTATGTCATCATGGTTTGACACCATTTCAGGACCATACTCAGATGTTGATATGGGTTCCGATTCCAAGATATGCTCAATTTTGACCCCATCTTCATTATGGACATGTATTTCATCATAAGTAACAATATCAGTATCTGCACCCATGAGTATCTCTATTTTTACATCATCTATTTCTCCTTCATGAATACCATCTTCATCACTATCGTCATTATTACGATTCCTTGTACATTCAAACTTCCCTAATAAATCTAAATTGTTCAAATTTGCCACTTTATGATCTTCAGTCATTTCTGGTTTTCTTTCATCATCTTCTTCTTCTTCTTGGTGATGTTTGCGTCGTCTCCAAAACTGAATTAATTTCAGTAGAATCATGACCAGCCCTGAAAAGTAAATGACTAACAAGATTGCAGTCCATATAGTTCCATCTCCATCAATCTTATCATACACAAACATTCCTATCAACAAAAGAATTTGAAAAGCGTAAAGCCAATGTTGCATTTCATTTTCGAGGTTAGGATGAATTCTCCAATTTGTATGATAAGGCTCATACATATAATGTAAAAACCAGTATCCCAATATTGTGAGAAATGTCACAGAAAACTGTGTATCTACTGATGGAAGAAATATGCTCCAGAACACAATAATCCATTTCTTAGACATTTCCACGACAGCCTCCCAATACCAATATTCAGGTTTAAAGCGCTTGTACAAATACCCTAAGCGTTCCCTAGTATCTGTTGAATCGCGATCAGAAAATTTCAATTCTCTATATATTATGATAGGGAAACATGAAAAGGTGATGACAAGTAATAATGAAAAAGGAGCATAAGCAAGCCATTGGTCGCCATATAGACACATAATACTTGGGTCAGCTTGCAACACAAGATCACCATTATCCAACTCAATACAATCCCACATTTTCCATGCCTGACTTAGTGCGAAGATATACATGACGGACATTGCCAAATTCATCATTCTTATGGTTTTATTTCGAGATATCATTTTAAAGTAACCAAGAATACCTATCACGATAAGTATCATCAATGGAATAGTAGCCAGTATTGCCCACTTGTCATAGTAAGCGTAGTTGCCTTGACATTCAGGTGTAAAGAATAATTCCAAAAAGTATGCTCCCAAAAACGCTTGGCAATATTGGACGACAGAATAAAAGAGATTGGGTACTTTTATTTTCAATCCAATGCATACTGCACTTATTTGAAAGTGTGTTACTGACATGGATGATAAACCCACCAAGTCTTGCATAGAATATCCTGTTACTTTATATATGCAAACCCCAAATAAAAATGTAAATATGAAGCCTAATGACATGAGAAGCCATAATGGTGTTTTTGGACATTCACTACAGGAATCATTGAGCATGTAAAAATCATTTATACACTGAGCACATCCTCGCCCTTTATGTCCGTCTGTACAGCTATAGCCTGTAGGACACCAGTCAGGTATTGAGCAAGGAATGCAGATGCCAGCTGGGTCATTCATACCATTGCCATCATATAAGGTCCCAAAACCACATTGTTGCCCATAACACACTTCCATATTTGCGAAATGCCAACAAAACACCTGAAAAAAAGTCGTTGCACCATAAAATATGGGTCTCTCGGCATCGTAGAAAACACTTCTAACATCCCATGAATCAAGCGGCTGATTGAATGAGGACGAAAAGTAGAACATATAACTCATATCAGTCACTGATGACACATTCCATGAAGCAAGCGGCTGATTAAATGAGG
>JACKZZ010007675.1_pt1 | contig 17548 bp, 10 predicted proteins | sample 8027871 | NCBI WGS metagenome assembly JACKZZ01 (sample SAMN15724774, study PRJNA655200) | protist metagenome | isolation source: fluorescence activated cell sorting (FACS) single amplified genomes of... | place: USA: West Boothbay Harbor, Gulf of Maine | collected 2000-07-19
CCTTTTGTACTTGGCTTGCCGTAGAAACATGATAGGGGACTTACACCATATACCACTACAACAATTTACAATAATAATATTATTTTTTTTTAAAAAATTCTTCAAATAATTTAGTGAATTTATTAGATGACGTCTTCTTCTTTGGATAGAAAAGCTCTATAATTAAGAATAAGGAATATCATACCAATTACAATATTTATAACTTATTTACATTTTGCCTTACTTCTATAATTATATAACTCTACATAGTAACTATATTTCATACATTTAAGGAAATGAAATAATTTAGATTCAATAACTGTAACTATACGGATTCGTAATTTCAAATTGCAATGCTATGTCGATGATAGTAGTAATAAACGTTATTTATTATTTATTTTTTTATATAAATAATAATAATAATAATAATAATAATAATAAATATACAAACAAAGCAAATTCGCATTTTTTCTCAACAATAACTAACTGTGTTGAAAGGCAATAGGCTATGTCGTGGAGGTTTTTTGGAGCAAGGTTACCTACCTTTGTTGAAACCTCTGTCAACGCGGATATAGAGAAATAGATAGATAGATACCCGTTGAAATAGCTACATTACGGGCTGCCAAGAAACTACACCCACACGCACGTACGTTAGAATAATACTAGACCAGCGTAAGTTCAATAATGCGTGGTTCTTCTATTGAAAAGTCACGTGCAGGTAAACGAACATTGTCTCCATTTTCAAAACCTACACAAACTGTTCGGTTAAGTAAAAGCTTTGATAAAAATTCGTTACGTTGTGAAGTGCACGACAATGAAACGTTGGAAAAATACTACACCAACGTGAATGCAACAAATGGCTCATCTATTGCAAAATCAGGTGCAGTTAAGCGAACACCTTCTCCATTTTCAAAACCTACACAAACTATCAGGTTGAGTAAAAGCTTTGATAAAATTTCACTGCGTTGTGAAGTACATGATAATGCAACGAAAGAGAATAACAGTACATGTATAGTGGTTTTATTAATTGATGGTGCAAACAAAAGTACTGTTCAAAGGGTAAATAATGGCAATATTAGTAGAATTATTTCCTGCTACACTGAAGGTGAAATGAAAGTATCATCATTAAAGGATAATGTTGCTAAAAGTAAAAGTACACCACCATCATGTCGCTTATCTATAAGTGTAGATGCAAGTGATGCAAAACGTATTTTGGCGTTGTATGGAAAACGTGTAGTCAAAAAAGTTATATCCGGTTCCGTCGTAGGAATTTCTGCTATTGAATGTATAGGTGCAAACGAAGCAAAAGCAAGAGGTTTAATAGGCGGTGGCAATGGAAAAATGGCAACAAAACGTTTTGCTGATGAAGGTACGGTATTGAAGAATAGCAGTAATAGCAATAGCACTTATGGTGAATTTGATGTAATAGCTACCAATAATCTGAATAATTATGACGTAGAGGAAGATTCGCGGTTTAAGTTGGGTGGTACAGAAAGACGACGTAAATTAGGTGGCAGATCCATTGGGGAAATGCCTACAAAGACATTATTATCCCCGCAACCATCGCCGGAATTATACAAACATTATCATGCAAGCCATTTAGAACAAGCTTTAAATATGATTGGTAGTGACATTTTACAAGTCAATGATATGTTTAACAAAACGTGTGAAATAAATGAAATGAAAAATAAAGAGGATGAACCTGTTATATCGTTACGTGAAGCAACTGAAGCTATATGTCGGTTATTAAAAACTGTTCCGCCAGGAGCAGGGGACATAGTAAGGCATTTTATGGAAGAACAAGAAGATAAACGATATATGAGTTATTCAGATTTTGTAAAATTATATGGATTTGGTTTTTATCATATTATACAAGCACGAAAAAAAACTGACGAAGATGGCTCGTCTTGGACCATGGTAGAGAAAGATAATGACTATAAAACAATTAGAAAAGAACAATATGATGATGGGGACATTATTATTATCGATGAACCTGTAAGTAAAAATTATAGCGCAGGTAATTACATAAGCACTATTGATAGCGATTATTATGATAATACAACCATGAAAACAGAGATTATAAAACCAAAAAGAAGAAGTAAAAGAGCGACAAAAAAATAGTATAAAAAAACTATATAATTAATTCTTACTCATTAAATTATAAATAAAATTTTATATATATAAAAAGATAATATTAAAAATATTTTGAGAGTTAAATACAAACACTCTTTTATAAGTTATAAGTTAACAAAAAAAAAAAAAGTGACTACCACGCTCTTCTACACATGAACTTACGTGTAACTTTTATGATACACACACGTGCGTACCTCGTAATTTGTAATTATTAAATATGTTACACACCACTCGACCCCTCTAATTTTTCTGTATCGCTTTCACTTCCTTGAATTGCCTTTATATGTGTATTTACCAAATCAACTTTGATTCTTAAATATTCCAGCCATAATTGATCTGTTGTATCAAGAACTAAACCTTTCTTTTTCATATTTCGTTTTTTTTTCATTAACAGAATCATATTCCTTTCAAAATCTTGTCGCATTTTAGTTAATTTCCAATATAAAAATTTTTTTGGGTCATCAGGATGTACTACTTTTGCTACTTCCATAGCAGCTCCATTTCCATACTCAACAAAGCCAAATGGAATAAAATTAGATTTTGTTTCCTCTACACTGGTACCATCGTATTTTGCTAATCGCATACATGTCATCTCACGTCGTAATTGCATATACAACACATCGTTCGGATTATTTTTTGGAATGAAAAAATATTGTATAGCAAAGACTTCATTGGAATGGTTACCATATGTAATAGTGACTTCCTCGCCAGGTTGTATAGGACGGCGACTTTTAACGACTAACTTCTTGCCATTTTCCAAAATCCAATGCGCGTTTGGATTTTTATCATGATTTAAATATTCCACAAATGGGGGTAATACAAATAACGACAACTCTTGTAAAAATAGACATCGACTATGAACAGAGTGTAATGCAGCTTTGCAATTTCTCAGCGGTTTAGCAGTTTTATCGGACAAACTTTGTGCTTCCCTTGCCCGACGCTCCGCGAGTAACATTAATAAAGATCCATTGAATTTATTGTCACCACCCTTATAATCCTCTCGTTCCACTTTTTCTTCTTCCATGTTAAAGCAACCTGGCATATCAACGTCACGTAGTTCTAATAACTTTATATAATAATCGTATGTCACAGCATTTAATAATTGTTCGGCTAGTGTTTGCGGAGATTTTCCAGTGAGAACCGTGTCATCCAATGTTGTCTCTATCAATGTTGTGCCTTCTTTAATAAATTTCTGCGCGACTATTCCATCCCCACGATCTCCACCAGGCAATTCAGTTAACAACAACCCAATATTTTTAATAATACCATTTAAATAACCTGTTTGATAAACCGGACAACTTTCCGTAGTACCAATGGTATTTACTTTTTTATCGCCTGCAACAATACTAGACATGTTGTTCCTCCAGCAATTCTTACTCCGTATTGTTGGCGCAGCCTTGCAACAATCGTTAGGAATTATGAGTTGTGATTCTAGCACTTGATGTGGTGATGATCGGTCAATATTTCTCAATAATAATATTTTGTGCGTCATTTCTTCAATAGTAATACTAACAATATTATTTATTATTATTTATTATAATATGATTGATTATATTGATATTATAATAATAACTGCCATAATACATAATAATATTATTCTTCCCCTCTTTCTATTATTACTACTCGTAATGTGCTAATAGAGCATTTGTGATTCATCAACTTATTTAGGGGGGCAATAAATTAAGTATACTACTTTTTGTACTATGTGTTTTAAGTTTTTATATAGGGAATATTATTATATTTGGGATATATACATAGTAGTATACAAAATGTTGTACTTACGTTTTTAAATTTTATAGGAATATATGTGATAGGGAATTGAGAATATTGGAAATACCGAAATACCTTGATCCTTGATACAAACACAGTACAACATTTAGTATACTAAATTTATTGCCACCCTCAGTAGTAGTAATAGTAATAATAATACCAGTATAATATAATAAAAAATAATAATAATAATAATAAAATAATAATAATATAAAATGCAATAATATTATTAATAATAATATAATAATAAAATGCAATATTAATAATAATAATAATAATAATTGGAGCAGAAAAATTAGAATTTGTATAGGGTGCTATACCGTATTCATGTGTTGCATCGCAATAATAGGGGTATTGTTGTTGCAAAAACAAATATTGATTCATATTGATACATTGATGAGCATTGTACGAGGGATGATAATAGATTGCACACCGATACAGTTTAGTATACGTTTATACACATGAACGATTCACTTGATGATCAGTATTTTTTCTTGCTTGATGTCTACACTGATATAAATTAATTAATTGTACCGTACTTGCCATACATACTAACCAAACTATTATATGCACCAACATTCAGTTTCATACCTCCACGCTTCATTTCTTTCAAATACTCTTCCACTTTATCAAATTTACCCACTTTGCCGTACACATTAATCAAACTATTATATGTATTAACATCCAGTTTTATACCTCCACGTTTCATTTCTTCCAAATACTCTTCCACTTTATCAAATTTACGGCAATTGCCATATTTATATATATTTTTTTTTATAAAAGCCTCATTTGGAGTTGAAACATTTGTTTCGGAACCACCAATACCAGTTCTACTGTTGTCAATACCGTTTCTTATATTGTTAAAAATCGCGCTTACTTTTTCATGTAACGTGGAGTACTTGCGTTTGTTTTCATACGTTGTGATTTGTACATGGCGACTTTTATATTCATATTCATACTGATGCACAAGCTTGTTTTTACCACCACCAGAATCTATTATAAACAATAGTTGGGTTGGTTGCAAAGTATTACGACGAATAGTTTTTTTTATTGCCGGCCGTAATATTTTAAACATGGTAGTTTTGTGATAAAGCCACTGTTTCTCAGTCTATAGTACTATTTTGCACTATTTTTGATTGCACGCAACCTCATCCTCTACGACTCCAGATCTATGATGGAAAGCCAGGTGATCCGCTCTATAATATTAATACTGCATACCTTATAGCTATATATAGGTAATAAAAAAATGTATTAAGGTATATAAGGAAGAACAAAACTTCCTGCTCACACACACACACACACACAACACAACGACATATTTTCGATATCATAACTACAACGCGGACATTGAATCCTGCAGGAATTGCACTCTAACACAAACACGATGACAGAAACAAACATTCATCAGCTGAATGTGATTGAATTTTTCAGTGGTATTGGTGGAATGCATTATGCGTTAAAACAAATGTCGTCGTCAGCAAGTGTAAAATATAACATTTTGAAAGCATTTGATTTTTCAACTACGGCAAATGCTGTGTATCATTATAATCACCCGGATTCAATTCATCCAAGTCAAAAACCAATACAAAACTTATCAATAAAAGATTTAGAAAATGCAAATATGTGGCTAATGTCGCCCCCTTGTCAGCCATATACTAGACAAAATGAAACTAAAAAAAGAGACTTAAATGATAAACGTTCCTCTGCATTAATTCATTTATGCAAATTATTAGACGAAATATCAGTACCACCTACGTATTTTTTGTTGGAGAATGTTATAAACTTTGAGGTATCGGATTCTTGTCAGCATTTATTGAGCACACTAAGAAGGCGAAATTATCATTTTAAAATGTTTAAAATATCGCCGGAACAATTTGGGATACCAAATACGCGGCCTAGAATTTTTATATTAGCTTCGTTGGTGAAAGAAATACCAGACAGTAATATTATGAATTGTATTAGTAGAGATAATAGAAATAATGATGTTAATGCCAAGGATAAAAAAAGTATACCAATGAAAACAATTCAGGATTTTTTTAGAACCATTAAATAAAAATTATGACAAGGGAGAGCAAGAATTGTTAGTATCAAGAGATACATTAAGTTCAAATGGTAGTTGGTCGTTGGATATTGTGACGCCGTCATCCAATCGAAGTGCCTGCTTTACTCATTCTTATTATCGATTTATGAAGGGCACTGGAAGTATAATATGCTTCGACGATAAACTTGGCAAATTGATGATGGGGGGGCATACAAATTCGTTGGATAATATGATAAATACAACAGAGCAGTGTGTTACTGGTGCTATGACAAATAAGAAGCAGAAACATAGTATAGATGATACTCCGTCGTCAAAAGAGGCAAATAATGGAGATAATATTGTAAAACATCAAGCTCATGAAACGTCTAGCGATGAAAAATACCAACAAAAAAAAGATTGGTATATTCAATATATTGGAAAGTTGCGATACTTTTCTCCAAAAGAAATTGCTAATTTACTTGGATTCCCCGCTGAATTTAAATTTCCTTCCAATGTATCTATAAAAAAACAATATTCACTGGTCGGAAACAGTTTGCATGTTTTGACAGTAGCAGAGCTATTGAAGTTGCTTTTTATCTCGAGAAATTGAATTTTAAAAATACTTTATATATTTTATCATATGATGTATAATATCATTACACTCGTACCTCGTACGATCGTATATAATTTACTACTTGGTAATACGAGTAATATATACACGTAATAATGTAATGCTCTTACTCATTAAATCTATATAATATAATAGTATTTTACTCATTTAATTTAAATAAAATAAATCTAGATATAATTACCCAAATTTAAAACTATACACTATGTAATTTTGTTTACGCGTCGAATAAAAATATAAGCTTACAAAACTTCGCACCAATCTGGTATTTTAAATTTTTAATATACGATCTTTTAGTAAACATCAAATATTTCTCATATCGTCTCGTGTACATACAAACGTTAAATGGTAACTTGCCATTGAGTAAGTTACGCGTCTTTTTTTATTTTATATAAAATTTACTCTTTGATAAAATTCTTAAACTTTCAAGATTTCAGTATTTGCATTGGAGTGTCTACAGTAGTATCAATTACCATGTAAATTTGATGCCAGTGGCGCAATTGGTTCAATTGTATTGATTTTACCAACAACGGCGCAACGATGATCAGAAAACGCTTTACCACATAAACGCACGTTATTCAAATGTTTTTTTAATGCATCATCATGCGGCCTTTGTTTTAATATTTTATTTTCAACTATCTTACTATATGCATCAATTTTCTTTTCCATATTATCCATATTTCTTGGATTAATATTTTCGCCTATTAAAATGTCTTCGCATACAAGGCAATCACGGCCGCCTTGCACTTTGTTTAATGGAGACGGCTTCACCCTTTCATCAAATTCTGTTTCTGTTAAATCAGGAAATTTGGTATCTTTGACGTCTTCTTTTACTAGTTGCTTACGTTTACGTTGGTTATCTTGGGATGCTATTAAGTCTTTTCTTAGTTGACGACATGGTGGATATGGACATTCGGTATTAATTGATCCATCCATTTCAGAGGATGGGCTAGAGTAGGATGTAAAAGAACCTGGATCTGCAGTGAACGCTGGCCCAAATTTGCCCCTTTCGCCTACTTTCCCACGTATCGTATTCGCGTGCACAAAAATGTTGTTATTATCTAGTGTATTTATAACAAATATTGTTAAAAAAAATAATAATGTTCTTGATGACGACGTTGACGCCCACCAAGTGGAGACAGATAATACATTCATTTTTTGGGGCGTTCGATTCAGTAGCAATGTAGACAACCGTGCCTGCTGTTCCGTCCGTCGTTTAATTAAATAAAAACACGTTCGTCTAGCTAGTTGACTCCTCCACGTAATACCTGGCCCCACGCGTACTTAACGACATCTACATATATAGTATATACTTTACCATATTACTATTAGGAACATACTATACTGTATAATAAAACAGACGACTACTACACTCTCGCCCGCACGCCCCTTCTTTTTAAAATTAATTCACATTACAAAAATAAATTGAACACTTCACGGATCTAGCTCAAATTGAAAACCCCTTAAAATGGCTTTAAAAATAAATAATATTGGTGTAATTGTAGGTGCGGATGTATATATATACTTCTTCTGGTATAATTAAACAAACCTGACCTTCGGACAACACCCCTATGGAGAATGTATTTTTAAATGGATGTTTGAATAAATAGTAAATTGTATGTGTGTATGTTCATTATTGTTTTATACAGACTCTAGTTCAGTGTGTGTCTCGTTGTTATCTGTTCAATTTGTTTTTAGCTGCGTTCGTAAGTTTAAGGGATTTCAAATATCGTTGACTTTCATAAATTCTATAGTGTATTTTGTTATTTCATATATTATATTATCATCACAAAAAAAGTATTATTTTCCCCATATAATAATAATAGTAGTAGTATAATTTAATAATAGTGATGCAGTTGTTTGTTTATTATATTATTATTATATCTTTATAATAATAATAATAATAATCTTTGTTGTTGTTGATAAATAAATAATAATAATTAAAATATAAAAATATATTTTTTATTATTATTATTATATTATTATTATTATTTATTATTATAAATTAATATATAGTATTATATATATAATATATACATTTCCGTTCATTCAATTGGAAAAAGTGAAAGGAACCATACATTATATTGTAAGCTGGATACACGCTGTATAAAAAGTGTACTACATTTTAGAGTGAACGTTTCATCGCAACTGTTTGCCGCTGTATATACATATTATTGTTGCATTGCCGATTATAAATATACGCACGTATATAATAAATTTATTTATTGTGATTTAAGAAAGAGCAGATGATGATGATGAAAATTCCAATATATGGTGCTGGTGCCTTTTTTACACTCGTGTTATTGTTTCTTTCTATGAATGGTATTTCAACCGTTAATAGTTTGGAAATCTTGAATTTAGACGGTGCGCAGTCTAAAAGTATGATGGAAAGTGGCACGCGCAACAGCAATACATTATTGCGCGTTTTAAACTATGAACAACGTCTTGCTAGTAAAGTTCCAGTAACTACAGACGATAGTGATACGCCAAACGAAAGAAGTGAGCCAGGCTGTGTTGGTAAATCAACAGCAGGAGGCTATGAACCACATTGTGATTTTTTTTCTACTATGTTTTTTACGAGATCACCGTTAGCGGGCGATACAATGTACTCCGTACATTTGTTTTTTATCACACTACCGGGTGCTGTACTTGCAATAGGTGCAACATTTTGGGTTGTACGTTTTGAAGCAAAACGTCGTTATTGTTTTTATAAATTAAATCAAGATGGTTCACAAAAAGATCCTTTTTCCGGAGAACGTAAAAAACCAATATTAAAACAAGAAAAACATGCATTGTTCATCATGTTAGGAAGTGGTGCATTGATGGTACTACTATGTGGCTGGAATTACGCAGCTGCAATTGAGTTTACTCGCGAATCCAGTACAGCTGCATGTGATTTCAGTGCAACGATGAAAAATGTTAGTTATACGTTGGATGTTGCGAGTGAGCAATATGAAGTGATGAATCCAAACCCAGCACCTAAATCAAATGGCACTACTGGGGCATCAAATGCTGCGGACGTGCTCGCTGGCTTGGCAAATACCTTTGGCGTTGGTACAATATTAAGCACGCGCTCATGCCCATCTGGAACTGCCGTGTGGTTTGCTCCATTTGTATATGGCACGATGAGCTTAACTTTTCTACTTGTAATGGCTGCTGGTATTAGTGGCTTGGTAGCAGGTATTTGTGGGGATAAAAGTTTATTAAATAATGTTGGCAGTCTTGCTATGGCAGCAGCTTCCTTTTTATTATTTATGTTCACAATTTTTTTCGTATGGTCGTGCATGTTGGCAGATTCATGCCCAGTAGCGAAACCATATTATGCATATCTATGGACGAAAGATGCGAAAATGGGTTTATTGCCTGAAGTACAGGATGAGACGAATTATTTATTAAGTTGTCATCAACCAAATGGTACAGCAGCCGGCGCTGCCACTGGGAATTTGATAAGTAAATACGAAAATGATTGGTGCGGCAGTAACAGTATAACAAGTCGTATGCGCGCTTCATTAAAAGAAGAACAGGAGCGAACACCAATCAACCCTAGCGATGCGAAAAAACGATCAGAAAAAATTAAATATTATCAACGTGAAATTTTACGATATCTAAAACTTTGTGCTGGTGTTTCAAATTTAAAAGATTGTAGGTATTTAAACAGAGCAGTTGAACTTCAATTGAAACATTCATGTGGGTATGCCTTTGGATGGGGGCAACAAGCAACATTTTCATCACTTTTTGTTGCACTAGCATCCCTTGCATTAGCATTTGCTTCATTTGAAAAAGTTAAATTTGAATATGGAAAAATTGAATATGACCCGTTAGAACATGATGCATTTTTAGATGATAGTAATGAAGGTGAATCGATATAACAAGAGATATAAAAGTTTTGATCTATGAACGTAACTTAAACTTCTCGTATAAGATTGGGAGTTGTGTCATAGTTTCGATGAGGAGATGTGGTATTATTGTCGATACCATTCTCTAATACAAATAGAGTGCGTGTTTTCATTTATTACACACAATAATATTAAGATATAAAATATAACATAAGTTATGAGTACAGGTTATGATTAACACATTATTCATATACATATTTACAAAAAATATGATGTTAGTAGAGTGCATAAATTATTATATTTATTAATTATTAATTAAAAAAGATGGATGGTACCCTCTGATTTCGTAAAAAACCCAAAATTTGCTGTTTTCCAGATTAGTACTATTTCTATATTAAATATTTTTTTGTTGTGAGATTTCATCATAAATCTTTATCTATTTTCCTATACTGTACCATTATATTACATTTCTAATAAATGTTTCGGGTTCCCTAAAGGAGATAATTTGTAGGCCCTGCATATTATATTATTATTATTATTATTATTTTCTCGTTTCTGGGTTGTCCAATCAAACTAATATCGTACTGTATGTAGGATACATGTCAATGTCATAAGTGTGCAAAACACACCATGGATGATATTACAACAACAAAAACGGCAACAAGCAATGTTGGTATAACAGAAACTCCTCCAATTATAACAACAACAACTGCAGAACTGACAACGTTAGAACGTTATAATGCAATACGTCTTGCCATTGAGGAACTAAAGGGCACCCCTAACGTGCGTTGCAGAGCAAAGAAAATGAGAAAGCTTCGTGGAGAAATGATGTTTGCTGCAAAAGCTTTAAGTCGTAAATCTACAAAATCAAATGAAGAAGCTCGTAAATTAACAAGTAGATTCGAATTTGTCACTACTGATAGTAAATATTCAATGGAAAAGGAGCGACTAGAAGTTAAAGATACGACAATTTATTCACAATTACGAGATTCAACGCCAAGTGTTAGGTTCATAAATGAACAGTTCATTAGACCAGATGGTATGGGAAATGGCAACCAAATTTTGTTTGGTTCTAATTCTAAACGAAGTTTAGGTGATGATGTCTCGCCATCAAAACAATCAAATGCAGCGACTTCAATAATTTTTACAAATAGTGAAGTTGAAACTTTGGTTGACAAGTCTAGTAATGGGGCAAAAAGTGTGAAAATAGGAAGTGGTGGAAAAGTTACGCTGATTGATAATAGTATTGGAACTGCAGTTCCAGTACTAAATCAAAAGAGAGTGTATTCTAGAAGTAGTAGTAAAAGAACATTTTGTACGTTAATAAATTTTATGTTTTGTATTACATCATGTTTTAGAGGTACAACTGCTTCTCTAAATCAAACTCTTGCCCTTCTAGATATGCCAACCACCAAACAACAATCCATGCAAAGGATTAGAGAAACTTTCATTCTTCCTTGCATTATTGATCTTGAACTTGAATCTAAGAAAGCAGCCTGTGCAGATTATCGCCGACAATATAAATCGATCCATCCTCATCATAAAGGTTTTATTCCAGTTATGCTTTCATGCGACGGACGTTGGCAGAAGAGGTGGGGGTGGAATTCGCTCGACGGTCATGTCATTTCATATATCCATCCTTTGCCCATTGATAAGAATAAAATCAAATTAAAAAGAAACTGTGTTGGTGTTTATGTATATCACCGTGTAACACCATCAATGGAGCAAACATGGGAAACTGTCACAACAGGAGGCATAGAAAGGCGAGTAGCTCCAACTGGAGAAGAAAATAAATGGTTTCAAAAGTCAGCAGGGGCAATGGATCCACAAGGAATCTATGATACTGTAAAATTTCTTTTATCAGAAGGAATAGAGGTTGTAACATTCCTTCATGATAATGATGCCAAAGGCTTCCAAGCTTGTGTACGGGCAAAAAAACACTACATGAATGACAATCCAAATAGTGGAATATCAGATACTGTGAGAGAATTATTATGTGCAAGGCATGGAGCAAGCCATGCTGGTAAATATATGATGACATTAGCAAGAGAAGAATTACCAGTAGGTTTAAAAAAAGTAAATGGGAGAGATTATTGTTGGTTAGCTAGTGATAAGTGTAGGAGATATTTTACTAAGATGTTCAGGTTTATTGTAAAAAGAGCAAAAACTGCAGAAGAAGCAAAGACTGAGATGGATGGGTTTAGGAAGCATTTGGAAGGAAATCATGAAAATAATCCATTTTGCACTGCATATGGAAGTTGCCTTGAAGCAGATTATAATACTACTAGGCCAGATATCAAAAACGCAGAAAAATTGAAGATATTAGATAAATGGTTCATAAAATGGGGAAATATAGATATATTGAAAAAATACGTTGGTTGCTACGACACCAACTTGGAAGAATCTAGCAATTTTCTTATGATAATGTTCATGGAAAAACGATTATTTAGCCGTGTAAAATATCAGATAGCTGCAAGATCAGTTGCACTTTTCAGAAATGAGAAAGGATGGAATTTTTTAATAAAAATATTAGAATATTATGACGTAGATGTAACTACCCAATTTAGGCAAAGAGTGAATCAGTGGGAGAATCAGGCAATGGGGAATATGATTAGAAAAAATACTTCTAAAGGGAAGGAGCAAAATAGAGTGAACCACCGTCTTCGTAGACAACAAAATAAAAATTCAAAACAAACCACCCATATTATTTTAGATATACACGGAATCGCAACAAATAAACGACGACGAAAACAATCAACTTGCTCTTGTTGCGGTGCTCTGGGGCATCGCAAAAATAGCAAGAGTTGCCCCAACCACCCTGCAAACAGTAATTAAACTAGATCTTATACGTATTTTTTTATTTTTTCCGCTTTTCAAGTGTAAATTATACATATTATTACTAATTTTCAAACGCTTAAATATCCATCGCTATTGATTATTTCCCCAAAACAATGACTAATACATGTTCCCAACGTGCCAAAGGAAAAACTCAAGTTCAGGTTTTTTATTCCGACGTCTAGTATAAACAATAAACGCATTTTAGCAGAATTATCGCAAATTCGAATGCGAATTCGACCTAATTTTATGTTTTATTCAATTATATTCAAAAGTATTATTCATATAAACATTTCCCAACTTGAGATTTTCCTTTGTACTATTATTAATTGATACAATAATGATTGATACGAAAATATCCAACGGTATCAGATATTTAAGAGTTGGAAGTTGTATATCTATAACGCGTAAATGTATGTGTATATGCTTGTGTATGTGTATATTTTTTAGTCGCTCAATGTACAAGATCTAATTTATTATTTATTATTATTGTTTACTATTAATATTATTATATTTATATTATATAAATTATTTATCATTATTATTTATTATATTTTATTGGACTCGTCTCTCTCAGATTCCAAAATGACGAAAATTTTGGAAAATTTCGAATGTCGTTATCTTCATGCTAGATATCCTATCAAAAGTATAAGCTGGATTTCATACTAGTCATAGGGTACCATCCATCTTTTAATTATTATTATAATAAATAATAATAAATAATAAAATAATAAAAAAAAAAAAATTATTATTATTGTTGTTGGTTGTTGTTTTTTGTTTTTTTTTGTCTAATAATATTATAATAATAATAATAATAATAATAATAACATTATTATAAATTTAAATATCATCATCGTTAAAATAATAGTCTAAATAAATACAGTAGTAGTAGTATATTGTGAATTTTGCCTGTTGTATATATACTGTGAATTAGACAGGGTCAACTAATACCAGTCTGCCGAAATATAAAGATTCAATTTAGCAACAGTGTCGTGGGTTGTAACAATTTGCAAGGATAAATGGTAAATGTATTGATTGTTGGTCGCGGAAAATATGCATTATCGATTGCTAGAGCATTTCGATACCGGACAACGTATACAAAAAAGGCGCTGAAAATAATACTTGCAAATCATGTTACCTTTGATTTTGGGGCGTATTCGAAATATGTTGATAAAATAATAACGATTGCGCGACCAGATAGATCAAATGTTGGACCATTTATTAAAGACCTTCAAAAGGTAATAGACGTACATAGTATAGACCTTATAATTCCAGGGGCTGAAGAAGTGTTTTACGTGTTGAAGTACAAGGATAAATTTCTTCGATCAAAAATATTTTCACCCTCAAATTTTGAATTTTTAAAGGAAATTCATAATAAAGTAAGTCCCCTTTCTATTCTCCGGACCGAGCCCGATCATTTCTCTAACATATTACTCTTTATATGATACGATCACCAGTATTTGTTCCAGTTATTATTAAGCACAATCAATTTAAAGCATTTGTCATCATATATCTGCAGTACAGCCGAAGAAGTTGCACAGCAGATGGAATTATTTAAAAACATAGGAATAGAAAAATGTGTTATTAAACCTGTATACAGTCGTGGTGGTTTAGATGTTCTTGTTTGCAATAACTCTGGCGAATTATTGAACAATAGTGGTGTGGGAAAAGCTAATAACAATTTCAGTTTTAACATTAAAAACAGTAAAAAAACGATAATTACAAAGCACAATCCATATGTAGTACAACCTTTTGTTGATGGTACGCATTTATCTACATTTAGTATTGCAATTAATGGCAAAATTTTGTTGCATACTTGTTACAAGACCTCGTTGCCGTTAAAAGGATTTGGTACCATACGCGAAGAAGTTCATGATATTGAATTGTACGACTGGTGCAAGCATTTTATAGAGGCTACAAAATATACTGGGCATATCGGTTTTGATTTTATTCGAGGCCACATTGGAGCACGCAGCAGTACGTTTCATCGTAGGCGAACGGTTAAAGAAATTGATGAATCGTCATATGTATACGCAATAGAATGTAACCCTAGAACAACAAATGGTTTAGATATTTTATTGTTGAAGCATGGTGAAGAAATTTTCAAAGCATATTTACAGATGTTAATAGATACTAAGGGTACTAGTAGTGATTGTGATAACTTTAATTATGGTCTTAATCTACAGCCTCATGATGTTATACATTTACGTACATCCGTGCCCTCGGTCATTGCAGCGTTTAAATTAAAAACAGCCAAGGATATAGTTGATTCATTGAAAATAATTATTTTCGATACAAACGACGATATGTTTTGGTGGAGTGACCCAGTTCCATTTTTTCTAATGTTTATTAGAGCACTTATACAGTTCTTAAGAAGCATTTGTCTGCTAATATTTCTAGGAATACCGCTAACGCAAAGTGGAGTTGAAAGTATACGAAACGAATTAATAACCTATCCGCCTTAGGTAACCCAATATTATTGTTTAGGAAAGAAACATCACAATATTGCCATGCTCTTCTTCTTCTTTTCTGCCCGTTTGGCGCTTTGCAATTTGCAATTTTTTCTTTTTTTGTACGATAAAAAGCAAGGTCGCGGTATTGTAACATTCCTCATGGTACAGCAATAATATGTTGTATGATTTAAATTGCAAATTGCTGCATTCTGCGTGTGTAATTTGAAATAGGCATTCGTAGATATAATAGATACCACATTCTTTTTTTTAATAAAAATAAAAAATAATATTATTGAAATTATTATACTAAATACTACTGCTTACTTGCTATACTACATACCCAAAATAATTTATATATATTATGTAATAATAATTAGTTAAATAACATATTATTATAAAAATACGACAATAAGTAATATTTTCCAATAGTAACACAGTTTATTTCGTTTTATTTTTTATTTATAACAGCAGACTATTGTGGGAACTTATGAACTATTCATACTAATACTATACACTATAAATAATAATAAAGTAATAAGACTAATTATAACTTCTATATTTGAAATACCTCATTTTACCCTTGTTGAAGAGTCAAAAGTGTTTAAAAACAATGTTAGAGACATTTATTCTGCATCGCTAAAACTGTGCATATTTTTTTTATTAAAACTAAGTTGCGTACCACTTTGTACATTGTTTTTGTCATAAGAATACATTATTTTGTTATCATTAAAACACATCCACTCTATAACCCTAATTACAACACCATTATGAGATTTACAAGTGGTGGTATATCTCAAGTTAATGGAGGTGTAAGGTCGCGAGAATGGTTGCGGAGTGTTTCTGTGGTTAGTATCTAACATAAAAGTATTGGTTACAGCTTCGTGTGTAGTGGGAAAGTGTCGAACGGGCGTTTTTGTGAGTGTATTTTGCGATGCAAGGGAGAGTATGGATTCTCCGCATAACGAGGAGGGTCATCGTGACAGTGCTGTGTCATTATATTTTCTTGAAATACCTCATTTTACCCTTGTTGAAGAGCAAAAAGTGTTTAAAAACAATGTTAGAGACATTTATTCTGCATCGCCAAAGCTGTACATATTTGTTGTATTAAAACTAAGCTACGTACAACTTTATACAATGTTTCCCCCATAACTTCTACATTTATTTGATTTTTTTCATTTTTTCACCATTTCATGGAAATTGGGGTTATCAGGCGTATTTGCCTGCTAAAAACTGTTTTGCAATATTTCTCAACACATAAATGAGTGTACATATGAAAATTTGTTTAAAAACCGTGTTTCATGTATTAAAAACACGAAATAAAATACAAAGTGCTTTTCATATATGTAATAAACGATAATTTAACAAAATGCTTCGTTTTTGATATTAATTACTAACATTTACAGCACCATTTTGATTTTTTGTGAATTCACTTCATCTAACTTTTTTTTTATTGCTTTGGGAATTTTGACTTTATTTGAACGTTAAAATTTTTACTTTTTTTTCAATATAAAATTTTTGTAAATTTTTATCATTGAAAAATAAAAAAAATGTACAGGCAACATTTTCACATATCAAAATAAACACTTCAAGGTAAACAACTCGACCTTGCTACACAAAAAAGCAGTTTACTAACATCATTTCAATAATATCAAAATCGACGTTAGCAGTGCAATAGTATTACATAACCTTAATCAACCACATATTTTAACGATATTTTTGTAATAAATTTAGAAAATGTACTAAATTTGAATGTAATTGTATGCTAAAACGCAGTTACAATTTTTTGGTGTAAGATATATATGTAAATGAAGTATGTACGAGTTTATAGGACATAAAATTGTGTATGATGCCTTTTAACGATTACTTTGTATGTGTATGTTTTCGCCAGTTTTGG
>JACKZZ010001212.1_pt1 | contig 17545 bp, 14 predicted proteins | sample 8027871 | NCBI WGS metagenome assembly JACKZZ01 (sample SAMN15724774, study PRJNA655200) | protist metagenome | isolation source: fluorescence activated cell sorting (FACS) single amplified genomes of... | place: USA: West Boothbay Harbor, Gulf of Maine | collected 2000-07-19
CCATTCGGTTGCAATGCCGAGCTAGCCGCATACACACTAAAACACATGATCTTCCAGAAGACAGGTTGCAGAATCTCTATTGGGATCGGGTGCAACAAATTGATGGCCCGACTCAGCACGAAATCGGCAAAGCCACCAAATGCTCAGGGGGTGTACGAGCTGAAAGAACACATGCCTGGAAGTGGTTTCAGAGAAGGAAAAGAGAGAACAGATGGCGCGATGGGAAGTAATGACGGCAGTAGCGAGTGGAGTTTCCGTATCCAGCGATTGTCCCACCCATCGCAAGACAGTAGCGATGACATCCATTCCCCCCAGACGCAGACCCAGACCCAGACCCAGGCCCGTCCAAAAAACCCAAGTTCGCCCATAGCAAACATCGGTATAAACCAAAGCCCTTGCCTGCACTCTCCTACCTCTACCTGGTGCGACACAAGAGCCAGACTTTTGAGTGGACTGTCTCTAAAGGACTTGCCCGGCGTAGGCTCACAGTTCAACCAAAAATTGGCACAGTTTGGCTACACTGTATGTGGGGATGTGACGAAGGTAGCCTTAGCACAGTTCGTGAGTGATGTGTCTGCAGCCGTGGCAAGGAGGGATGGCAGCTCATATACTAGTTCTTCTTCTACTGCTGCTGCTGCTGCTGCACGTACTGTGAGCAACACTAATGTTGCTTTTACCAGCACCAGCATCAGCACCAACATAAGCAGCAAGAGCAGCACTACCAGCAGCAGCGGCAGCAGCGAGTTCTCACCTGCCTTCCTGGCCAAGTTATACGGCCTTTGTTGCGGCATTGACGATACTCTTCTGGCCCCGCCATCGCCGCAAGCTTCAATCGGCGTTGACGTCACCTGGGGGATCAGATTTCGAACTCTGCTAGCTGTACACACCTTTCTTCACGCTCTTATAGACGAGCTGGATACTCGGGCATTAAAGTGCCACGTATCTCATATCAAATGCGTGACTGTCAAGATCATGCAGAAGCATCCCAAAGCACTAGCTAAGGTGTGTGCATGTGTGCGTGTGTGCATATGCGTGTGAGGTGTGTGTGCGTGTGTGTGGTTGTATGACATAGATGCCCGTATGTACTAACTTATACCCCTCTCTCTCTCTCTCTCTTCAACCCCGTGCGTTTCTGATTTACATTACAGACCAGTAAGCACCTTGGACACGGCAAGTGCGTGTCATTCAGTCGTTCTCAAACTTTGAAAAGTGCCTTGCCTCTGCCCTTGATAAAGCATATGCTGCCTATTGTACTGACACTGTATAACCAGCTGTGTAATAAAAACAGAATCGAGATTTGCGATTTGAGAGGGATAGGCATACAATGCAGTATGATGACTCACTCTAAAGCGGGTATAAGCAGCTCAAACAGCAGCAGCAGCAGTGGTAGTAGTAGTAGTAGTAGTAGTAGTAGTAGTAGTAGTAGTAGTAGTAGTAGTAGTAGTAGTAGTAGTAGTAGTAGTAGTAGTAGTGGTGGTGATGTGCCACGTGGAAAACAAAATTTAACTCCACAGCAGGCGCACTGCATATTGTTCTGTCGCGAGAGCGAGTACAATAGCCGCCTCTCCGAGTCTGCGGGAATTATCGCCAGTGCCAATGCCAATGCCAGTGCTAGTGTAACTGCGGACTGCAGTGCTGCTACGTTTCACCCACTGCTTTCTTCTCTGATGCAAAGCTGCAATATATCGCAAAGTGAGTTGAGTAGAATAGTCAGTGGTAGTGGTAGTGGTAGTGGTAGTGGTGGTAGTGGTAGTAGTAGTGCTACTGCCGCTACCACTGCTCCCAACAGCCGTTCCAGCAAAGGCAGTAGTGCTGGCGATTCAATCTCTTCCTCCTTTTTAAAAGTCAAGCCCACGCTTGTGTCTGCGCATGCACAATTCACAAAACAGTCACACACAGTGCTATCTACAACGGCACCAGCACCTCCACCCGCACCTGCAGTACCAGCAGTATCAGTTCCAACTTTGCGGCGCTCTAGCCGGAAAATATACGATATTTCCACTGCCCTGGCTGTCCAGAGTAGCACGAGTGCTAGCAGCAGCCACAGTAGTGAGGTTGGAGGATGTACTGGTGGCATTCCGATGGAGTATCTGCTGGAAAGCATTGAAGCAGAGCGACAGGAAAAGGAAAAAGAGAGACTTCAGAAACTGAAACGTGGGCTGCTGGGGCCCCCCCAGACTACTACTATCGCCTCTGCCCCTGTTGCGAAGCGAAGCAAGAGGAACACCTCGCATAGCAATAGCAACAATAATAGCAACAGCAACAGTAGTAGTAACAGCAAAGGCAGATCAGCAGCGGGATTCAAGATCACGCGGGCGAAACAGCCCACTGCTCGTACTCTGATGCACACAGGGCATGCAGACACTGGTGGTGTGGGTGTGGGTGTGGGTGTGGGTGGAATGCACGCCCAGATAGCTGAATATGAGTTCTATGCATTACAGTTACAACAACGACGAGAGCAGCAACAACAAGAAATACATCATCAGCAACACCAGCAACAACAGCAGGAGCAGATGGAGAATCATAGTCGGGACAACAGCACGCAGGAGGTGATATCGCTTGATTTCGATGAGATGAGCGATGACGACATCATTGTGATTACCAGTCAAGACGACGATGCCGATGTCGGTGGCAATGGAGGTAGTGATGGGAATAGGAATAAAGATGCTAGTCTCGGCACACGAGTGGGTATGGATGGGAGTGTGGGTATGGATGGGAGTGTGGGTATGGATGTGGGTGTAGATGCAAACTTGACAGACATAGACTCGCTAGTCATCAGTATCGAACTAGATGAAGCTGAGGGGCGCATGTCGCAAGCATCCCAGCAGTTTGTCGCTCCTGGGGAGGATGTCAGCTCGCGGGGTATGGAAATGGGCATGTGGGGTGGGGACGGCTGGGCAATGGATGAAAAGGAGGAGGCTGTATTGCGTTCTATTGATGGCAAATCTTTATCTTTGTCTGACCCTACACAATCTGCGGTGCTACCATTTACACTGTACATCAGCCCGAAACCCGAGGAAGAAGAAGAAGCAGAAGAAGAAGAAAGAGATGAAGACAGAGATGAAGACAGAGAGGAAGAGGAGGAGACCGAGGGTAGTAATTCTCGCCCACACCCACCCACCGCGCACGTAGCAGCCGTCAGGAATGCATTAAAAATACTACATTTGTTCCCATTACACGGACACATGGACCATATAATACATGCTACAGAAACCGTTACATTTGCGCAGCAATTGAGGCAAGTGTTGCAAATTGCGATGGTACTTTGTCGGGAGAGTAATGTGGATGTAAAGTTGTTGCCAAATGGAGATGGCATTGTAGGTGCAGGTAAAGATATAAGTGTCGGTTCCAGTAAAATGACTACCACCAATAACAGTGCTGCGCCTGCTCCAGCCTGCAAAACAAGCCATAAACCAGACTGCATTGACTGCATTGTGCCCTTAATGCGGCTGTCACAGCGCATTCACGATTATGGGATCCACTTAGTGCATAGCGGACAACTCAACGCGTGTGGCATATATGCTAGAGTTTTGCGCCGAGCAGTTTGCGGAGCGAGGCTGGGTGGGGTACGTATCATGAAAAAAAGGTTGTCTTTTTTACGAGAACAAGGGAAAGAGAGGGAAGAGGAAGAGGAAGAAGAGGAGGAAGAAGAAGAGGAGGAACAATCGAATATTTTCCGACAATATTGGGCGCATGTCGTGCTGCATGCGATACTAGCCATGCAAGATGCTGCCAAGGAGATATACGGTGCCCCTCTGGTACTGGAGTGATGCGTAGTACAAATACTCGAGAGCCTGTGGGAAACAGGAGTCTCTGTTGTAGGGTAGTGGATGTAGTGTTGGTAGGATGTAGCGCTAGTGTGAGCTTTGTAGGGAATATGAAATAACTATCAACCTTTGTTTACAGTAGCTACAAATCTAAAAAAACATCAGTGCATGTCATCCTGTTTGAGGATCAATAGCCGTGCAAAGTCCGCCCGTGAAAGGAGCAGCAAGAAGCAAGAGGATCCTGCAGCCAGGGAGGACGTAGAGCGAACAGATAAAAACACAGGAGATGATGTAGTGGGTCAAAATAGCATACGGACTTGGACCTCGGAGTTTTGACCCATTACATCATCTTCTGTGTTTTTATCTGTTCGCTCTACGTCCTCCTTGGCTGCAGGATCCTCTTGCTTCTTGCTGCTCCCTTCATGGGCGGACTTTGCACGGCTATTCATCTCATTCATCCTGCATACGTTAAGCATCGAACTCCAACAATGTCTTGACGGATACTGTGACCATGTCGAAGAAGGACGACAGGGCAACTCGGAGCATCCGAACCTCCGTCGCAGCGATGTCAAGGGTTAAAGTACTGCCCGTAATGGTGAATTGTTTGCTGACTTTGAGTGGTTGCAGCTCCTCATCTACCTCCATGCAGTCTTTTATTATCATGGCGTGTCTTTCGTTTTGCAGATGGATGCGCAGAGTGCACTGGTAGGGCTTGTTCGCTCCAACAACTTCCATTCTCGTTCTAGCTATCAAAACCTGCGCGTACACACGTAGTATGATATAGAGCTGATAGTGGGTGGGTGACGAGTGTTATGTAAACTCGAGAGCTGCAGTACGTGGTGATGCTGCTGATCTGATCTATGGCTTTTGATGATTCGTCCACTAGGGGATATCAAAGCCTCCAAAGCTAGAACAGTTGCGCTATAAATGGTAATGATTCCTAAAATGGCCTAGGATTTGCCAGAAACGGGCCGTATCGTCTGTCGGTGAGAGAGTTCTGCAAAATATCTCTTGTGTTTTGTGTCTGCACGCCCGAACGCACGGTTCACCCTCCTCGAATCAAAATACTGACAACAGGACAGGACACAGATTGACAATGAGCCAGAACGAGGCTAACAAAGAAACGGATGGCAAAAGATACCCGCTCTGGAATTGCGATACGAATGCGAGCCTCCCAAACCATACAAATGTCCCAGGCGAGGACGACTCCTATTATGGCAATGGTATCCCGAAGAACCAGCCTGAGCGGAAAGAAGTCCCTCTGCTTACAAAGGAATATGGGCCTGAGCAGTCCTACCAGAAGTACGAAAGCGACTCCTGCTATGTCTTTATGTTCAGAACTGAAGACACGTGCGTTCCTCGCGACATAGAGCTGTTAATGCGCAATGATGGCGTACGTGTGATGCTTGCCAAGGTACCCAAAACAGCAAAGAAGCAGGAAACACAAAGTGTCGAGGAGAAAAAGGCAGAACAGCTACGCAAAGACAGACTACGTGCGGAGCAGCGCACAGAGAGCCTTGTGGCAATGGATCCCTGTATGGGCAAACATGGCATCCCGAGCTCCGAGGTAACTGTGCCACCGCATGAACAGAACATTCAAACAATGACCATTCCCGCAGAATTGCGCAAAAAACTGGGCCAAACTCACTTCTACTTCGCTTTGCCGCCTGACGCCAACTGTAGTCAAGCGCAAGTACATTATTCGGAAGAGGATGGCGTGATTTCTATTTCGTTGCCGAAGATAGTACGGATGCTAGAGCTTCGATTCAATTGATTTTATCACTAAATGACTTCATGTCATGGCGTGTCAATCTGTGCTTGTCGCATGTGCATGTGCAATGCTAGGCTATCTCAAGGAACAGAAATCTCTTACGAGTAAGATCATGTTTATTTCTCTATGTTTTGTTCACAATTGAAAACAATAGTACAACCAATATATCATCTCTTCCTCTTTTATCCCTCCTCCCATCTCTTCAGTATTCGCAGTGCAGCGGAAGAATAGGCTAGTTTCGTCTGCAGTCTTCGTTCACATCTAATCTGTGCGAGGCGAGCTTTTCTTTCTGGATACTTTGCTGCCAGTACTATTTGCGATTGATTTACTTTCTGCGCTACGATTCCCACCAGCACTAGCACTAGCACTGGTACTGACGGCATTCAGCAGTAAGCTGTTCTTAATAACTTGTATCTGAGCCTTAAGGATGTCCCTCTCAGAGACCACATTATCCAAAGAGTTTCGCAACGTCTTCACCTCTTTCACTAGCAGCTTCTTTGTTGCCTTTGATGTGGCCTCACTCTCCTCGAACTTAGCAGAAAGTGTGGAAAATTCCTCTTCGCGCGTCTTCATTATCTGCTGATGTGTGCCCATGTGCAAGTTCAATGCTGCTTGTAAACTATAACAAGTATGTTCCAGCTGCTGTATTTTCCCTTCATTCTCCTGTCCTTGCAAATCTAAGAAATTCACTACTTCTGCATCACTTTGAGCTTGTTTGCGAAGGCGATTTGCGTCTTTCAATGCGCCTTTCAGTGCTGTTTCTGCTTCCTTTAATTTGGCAACTAAAAAGTCTCGCACACTCTCGGTGGACAGCAGGCGCGCATTAGTATCATCCATTTCAAGCTGCTTCTCCTGCTGAGCATCATGTATGGCAATAGAGCGCGTATTTAGATGGTCCACAGCTCCCATTTCTGCGTTACTTAGCTTGGCACGCAGCAGCGCCAGGACACTCTCAGGCAAAATACCCGTTTCTTCGTCGATTTCATCTAACACAGCAGGTCTGATGGAGTTCGCAATACTGCTCGTGAAGCTGCTGAAATAGCTGGTGACTCCACCGCTACCATTGTTCCTCTCTTCCTCTTCCTCTGCTTTTGCTTTTGCTGCCGCAAGTGCCATTTCCAACCTTCCTCTTTCCTTTAACATGTCATCATACGTAGCATGCGTGCGCTTAGAGCCTTGATTTCCTACTTTGAGGGCCACCAGTGCGGCTTCTAGAGAGATAACTTCGTCAGCGCTTGTGCTAGCAGCGGAGGCAGGAGCGGAAGCCTCTGTTTCGTTGGCACTCCTCTCTCCACTCTCTTTCTCCCTTTCCTTCGCACCATCACCATCACCACCAGCACTAGCATCGACAGCGCCTACGGCGGTAGTATCCGCAGACACAGGATACCGTTCCGCCCAAGACGCCTCTGCAACTTTTGAGTCCAGTCCAAACAACCCGTCGACTCGCTGGAAGATATACCTATTGGCCTGGGCAGTGGTTAGCACCTCGGCTGTGACCAGAAAAGAGAATACGTGCAAAAGCTCTATGTCTTCAATGTCAGATAACAGACAGTTCTTTTTAGGCGGAATAGGGTCAACAAGTGGTGCCTCCTGCCCTTCGTCTCCTACCGAAGGGACTGCAGATGCAGGTGCAGATGGAGGTGCAGGTGTGAGGACATCGGGTGCTTCGGAATCGCTAGTTGCACGGGCGTCCGTCACGGTCGCTGCTAGAAGTGGTGACTGGCTCGTACTATTACTGTTATCACCACTGCTGAGCGTGCCATCACCGCGATCATTATTTGCTTGGCTGAAAATGGCATTTTCTGCACTGCTTCTAGCCGTGGCAGCAGATACGGCAAGTTGCAATTCGATCTTTAATTCATGCTCTTTCACCTCCCACTGCTTCTGCTGATACAGTAATTGTTTCTTTGCCTCCTCTTCGCTGGCCCGTAGTGCTCTGAGCCTCTTCTTGTGGTCCTTTATGTCGTGTTTTAATACTCGAATAGTCTCCTTCAGGCTCATGTGCGTGTGCGACTGCTCAAGCAGTCGACTCAAATCTCCAACAAATGCGTTCCGAACACACTCTGTTTTTGATTTTAATGCCGTTTGCTCGGATTGGAGAAGCATGTTTTGGCTCTGAGCGCGGGGAGAGTGCATAGAATGTGTAGGAGGGTAGGGTTAGGAGGGAGGAGAGGGATGCGAAGCCACGCTGACCCAGCATCAACGACTGGCAGAACATACATCATACATTCACAGGAGCGTACACAGACCTTTGCATTAGTCAGCGAAATGGACAAGTGCTTAATCAGCCTCATAGCGAGGTCAAGTTCCGTCTGCAGGGATGCTTCTATGTTCATACTGCTCTTCTCCTCCACACTTGCTACCATCTCACGCAGACATTCTTGAATAGTGATCTGCTGGATTAAGTCTACACTAGCTGCCTGTACGGCACGTGTAAGATAAGACATGTCTCGTGTAATTGCGGTTGTGTAGAGCCCTGTGTGTGTGAATGAGACTGTCTCCTTCTCGTACGGTCCTTTTTTGGCAGCAGTCAGGGCGTTCTATAAACACGTAAGAGCCAAGTGCGCGCTTTTATTGGCCCTGCTAATCCGCAGTAAGACAACGGCTAAACACCAGAGGTCGTCCCTGCAACACTTGTGGGAGCACTTTTCTTCGAATTTTCGAAGGTATGATGGATTTCGAAAAGATTCCGCAGCAAAAGAAAAGGGTTTCCAGTGGATAATTTGCAGTTATCTTCATCACCAATCCATCATGTCCAAAAAGATATATGCGCGGTGCACTGAAGACGAGTGGAGCTTTAAATTCATGGTCCAAGTCCACGGATGGAGCTGGATCCGGGGCAAAGGCAACATTGATTATCTGTATCTGTCCCCCCGTTGCCGAGGACAAAAATCAGCTACACATCTGTTGAGCGGCGAGAGTCAATTTCTTCTGAACAAGGATTACTACACAGACGAAGCAGATGTAAAGAAATTCTATTTCTCAACTCAAAAGAACATGGAACCGAAGGCGTGTGTCAGTCCCCAGAGCATCCATGGACTTACTCCAGCACTAAGTGCACAACCGAAAGAGGATGATCATCAGGGAGCCAGTGCCAGAGGAACCGATTTATATGCGCGGTGCACTGAAGACGAGTGGAGCTTTAAATTCATGGTCCAAGTCCACGGATGGAGCTGGATCCGGGGCAAAGGCAACATTGATTATCTGTATCTGTCCCCCCGTTGCCGAGGACAAAAATCAGCTACACATCTGTTGAGCGGCGAGAGTCAATTTCTTCTGAACAAGGATTACTACACAGACGAAGCAGATGTAAAGAAATTCTATTTCTCAACTCAAAAGAACATGGAACCGATGGCGAGTGTCAGTCCCCAGAGCATCCATGGACTTACTCCAGCACTAAGTGCACAACCGAAAGAGGATGATCATGGGGAGGAGGACGCTGCTGCTACTCTCTCTACTGATCCCGTCAGTGCTAGATGTGGTTCTGCTACTACTAGCAGCGAAAAACTCAAGGTACTGCGTGATATCACCATCACTAGAAATCCCCAGCAGAATCATAGCTCGGACAAGCCTACTCCTACTCGACCACTAAAGAAACAGAAAGTGAGCTCCTCGATTAGTAGAGAGTTCACAGAGTTGCATCATCCACCACAGTCAGACGTAATGCTGCAATCAAGTGCAATGCCTGAGCACACGGATAGCATCAAAATCTTCCCCATTCGTATTGACGATCATTGCTTACAATCTTTCGTGCATGGTTTGGCTCTCAACCCTAAGTCTACAACTCTGTACGAGAAAGCATTATTGCGCAGCAACGAGACCGAATCGTCGAGGGATCAATGTGTCGCATACACGCTGTTGGACACCGCGGGTCTCAATGATCGCCTGGGCTACATCTTCGGCCACATGGTACCTAGTAGAGACACACACAGTTGCATCATCGACTGCGTCTATGTTTTCGGCTGCCTGCGGGGCAAGGGCTACGCCAAGAAGTTGTATGAAATACTTGAAAAAGAGGCTTGTCGCAGAACCAGAATGGTTGGTTCCAAGTCGGTATTGATGCGAATTGAAATAAAGTGGTGCATCGAGCACAGCAAGAAGTTTTGGGAACAATTAGGTTTCACATACACCAAAGTGGCGATGGAGAAGAAAGTCCAGTTTTTGTGAGTTGTTTTAGTATTTTTACTATATATGTATACACATGTTTCATGAAGTCGAAGGTGACCATAAATACACTGAGATTACGGTGTATGTACAAGACAATTATATCCATCCACCTGCTCCTCTAAGTAAGTACTACTACTGTATATTATATCATATTACATTACTACTTAGCGCGTTTCGCCTTTTTGTGTGGCGCGCCGCTAGAGCCACTTGCGACGCTTTCGGCGTCCGCGTCTCCTTCCCCACACTCCTTTTCCCTAGCCCCTGCCCCTGTCCCTGTGCCTTGCTCAGTTTTGATGTATATACCTCCCGCGGAAGCCCCAACAGCCTCCGAATGACCATTCGAACCACCAGCATCCATTGCATCAGAATTACGTTTCAGCGGCTGTGATCCCTGTTGTTGCTGCTGATGATGTTGCTCACCACTAGCACCAATAGCAGTATTCTGAATCGCTTGGGGTTGGGGTGCATTGCTTGGTGCTGTTTCAGCCGAATACAACACATGTACGCTGCTGCTGGCAGTAGCAGTGCTCACCACTGTGGGGGCAGCAGCAGCAGCAGGAGCAGCAGCAGGAGCAGAAGCAGGAGCAGAAGCAGGAGCAGCAGCACTGTCTTTATTATTGCTACTGCTACTTCTACTGCTACTGCTACTGCTACTACTGGAGCGTGGAGAGCCTACGTACCCAGTGTGCACCTGCATCGGCTGGCTTCTGAGCACGGCCAACTGCTTTTCCTTCTTCTGTATGATATTTTGCACTGACAAGAGAGCACAAGCACTCTTCCGCACGGCATCCAAGCCGTCGCACACTGCACGCGTGGCCACAGGTTTGTCTGGCACGCCCAAGTCTCGCAGTAATGCGATCATTTTTCTCAGTAAGGTGGTGCTGAGGGTGTTGGGCTGATCTGGAATATGGATTCGGAGGGACTGCAGAGACGGCTTTCCTGGACATAGTAGTGGTTCATTGTACGTAATCTCAGCTTTTGAGACGCCGATATTACCACTACTGCTGCTTCTAGAACTACCATACTCACTGCCACCAAGCGTCCCCGCACCTTGACTCCCACCAGCGTCTGAGGTGCCACGTGGGCTCCTCGGGCTCCCCCTCTTCGACACCTCGCCACCATGCGTTCCGGCTTTGCCGATGCCCGCCTTACCTTCAGTTTTGACCAGATTGCCGCTTGAGCTGCTGCTGCCTAACCCTTTGTCACCTTCCTTAGGCAGCTTCTTGTTTTTACGCAACACTGTTTCCAGCGACTTTAACTGTTCTTTTAAATATACCAACTCCTCCTCTTCCTCTTTGGTACGCCGTACGGCAAGCTCTGCTTGTAAACGACGTGATTTCTCATACGTCAAAGACATGCCGATGTCGACATTGTTGGCCATGTGCAAGTGATGTGCCCCAGATGAAGTATTGTTGCGATATGCGCGAATTTTGCAGAGAACTGTCAAATATCGTGCTTGAAGCTCTTCTGCGCACCTCGCAGGCACCGAATTGAATCGATCAGAAATGACAGGCCACCTCATGTCGAATTTGTGCACAGTGTACATCAAGTGATCTGTCTCACTGCGGGTCCAGTCATCTGACTGTAGTAGCGCTGCATATTCTTCATCAGAATACAGTGGGGTTAAGGTGCTTCCTCGGATATTAAACTTGGCATATGGATAGTCGTGATACTGGACATCCGCCTTTTGCCAATGGAACATGGCGACATCATCACCTCTAGCGCTTGATTTAAATGGTGCCCAGAGCCATTTTCCTTTGGTAGCTGTACTGCGCTTGTCTTTAAATCCTGCGCCAACTTTTCCAGACTCCACTGCTGGAATCAAGCCGCCAGGGCCCATGAGATCAAACACTTCTCTGCTCATTCCTTTGGGTTTCTTCATCTTCTTCCTGTTCTCAGGAATGGGATTCGGACCCGCGAGGATTGCTTGTGCAGCTTCTCCAGCGCTAAGCACCGCTTTTGCTTGAACACCAAGGATGTTGGCAATATCCCCCATTCTAATAGTCTATTGAAAAGTTTCGAAGGTTTTAGTTGCAATGAAGTATTTCGGCCTACTCAAGATGCCTATCGATACAGATATAACCAATTTTATTCTCGATGAGGGGAGATAAATTCCTATAAAAAATTCTCTCTCTCGCTCCAGCGGGCGAGCCCAAAACCCGCAGACCATTGACAGAGGTTTTCTATTCCTTCTTGCTGATTCCGTCATAATGAGTAACTACGTCAAGACTGTCAATGAGTACTGGTCATTCGACTGGGCCACATACAGCCCTGTTGGTAAAACTGGCATTGCCGAATATGACCAATTAGCGTCATATTACAAGCACTTTCTGCCTACGGTAATTCCATTTGCTGCCGTGCTTGGTTATTGGTTTCTTTCCGATCCTGTCTGTGGAATCATTCGTTCTTTGTTGAACTCTGCCGAGGTCAAAGGCAAGGACGGCAAGCCTGTCAAGAATGGCTTCGACAGAGCTCTGTCTCTCCTCACTATTGTTCACAGCGCTGCCTTGACGGTCTATTCTGGATGGACGTGTTACAACACGTACAATATCATGACATCTGTCTGGAACACTTACCGCCAAGGTGGCCTGAGTGTGTGGGACACCTTTATGACCATGTCATGCGATGGCAATGGCAAGTTGTGGACAGATGCCAATCTCGGCTACTGGGTCACCCACTTTTACATTTCCAAGTTCTGGGAATTTCTGGACACTTGGATTATCCTCCTAAAAGGCAAAACCCCCATCCTGCTGCAGACATACCATCATGCCGGCGTAGTGCTCCTGATGTGGTCATTCGTGGTATCACATAACACTGCATGTGGGGCCACAGTGACATTGCTCAATTCCGGAATTCATACCATTATGTACACCTACTTTACTCTCACCGCCTTGGAGTTCAAGTTCTTGTACAAATTCAAGCCTTTTATCACGTCCTCTCAGCTGATTCAGTTCTTCTTTGGTATAGCACTCACCATCCCAACTTACCTCGTGGAAGGATGTAACACACCTGCCCGCACAGTTTCTACTATCGGCATACACGTGTACACTGTTATATTAATTGGCTTATTCTTGGATTTTGCTAATAAGGAGTATGTGCTCAAGGCCAAAGCCAAGGCCGCCAAGAAAGAGTAAATTTATGTATGTGCATGCATGCATGTTGCGGCTACAACGCCTTCGGAGGATTTACAGCTCTTTTGTTAGGAATTACTTTAAACGCTGTGGAGTTGTTTTGGAAAGCGAGAAGAATTAGAATTTAAACTTTAAATAAGCACCTCACAAACATTGTCATACCTCAAAATGCTACTTACACAACTCAGCAAATGTTAAAAAATGTTAAAAAAGACGACGACGACGACGACGACGAAGACGACGACGAAGAACGAGACGACGAGAGACGACGAGAGATCGGGATCGTCTATAACATACCTTACGAAGTAAAATATAGCTATATCGGTATCAATGCAACGATTGATTAATCCGGGTGTGCTACCGATTGAATCTACCAATTGGTTTGCCGACTGGTAGACCGAGCAGCACTGAATTTATTGTTTCTTTATTTGTTTGTTCATTCGCTAACTTGATGATTATTTGCCCCCCTCACGCATTCATCCATCGTATGTCTTAAGCCTTTCAATTGTTTGCATTGTCATTTCTCCTAAGGTATGCGGGTCTTAGGTTTGGATCATTTGGTGGTAGCTGCTGTTCGGCTAAAATAGCGTTGGCGATTTTCCAGATGTTGACGGCCGCGTTGACATCGCGGTTCCACATGGTCCAGCAAGTTGTGCATCTAACTAGTCCGTGACACAGAATCTGTCCGTCTCTCCATGGCCGAGGATTCGGGACTTGCCTGAATTTTTCGCATTGCGCATTGGAATTGCTGCATTTGCTGCACTGCCTACTGGTACCGTATTCGTTGATCAAGAATACGTGATAGCCCGCTTTCTCAAACACCTTTCGCAAGCCTTTGCCTTTGGTGGGCTCGTGGTAGCGATGGATTTTTTGCTCCCAGTCCCCGAAAGCGACAACTACACCACTTGCTTCAACTTGCCCATGAAATTTCATTTTGAACTCCTGGAGGAGCCTCATGTCGGCTTGTTGGTTTCGGCGGTACTGAGTTAATTTTTGGCGGCGGAATTTGGTTCGCGAATAAAAGGGTCGGAGCTTCATGTTCAGACGATTTTTGTACTGCAAGTACGCGATAAAGTCATCAAAACGACAAGTTCGCGAGTTTATGTTGGCTCCTTCTGCCTCCCATGCCGTAATTGGTCGGTCGTCAATTAATGTTGACGCTTTCATTCTCTGCAGCTGCTTCTGATTCTTGCGTGTTTGCAGTACCTTGCGACGACTATTTTGCGTGTACCGAAATTGCAGTTGGGCTGCGTCATGAACCGCGCCATTGGTGCAATACATGAGGTCTGAAAGGCCGGGATCTACACCAATCAAAATTTTCTCAGCCAGATTTGTGCGCTGCTGTGGCGTGATCGAAGTGAGGGGCTTGGTTCCAGGTTGTTCTTGCCCTTGTCCTCCGCCATTGTCGGCCTCTTGTGGCGTGCGCTTTAGAACAACTGTCGCGGAGATTCCATCGGTTTGAATCTGGTGATCGAAACGAAACCCATGTTCGTCATCGGCCCGGTTACCGGAGAAGATGGGTTTTTCTAATCTAAAATACCTATTCCAAACAGCGAATTTAATCTCCATCAGTGTGCCCTCTCGCTTATCTAAAGCCACTCTGTTGTCGTCGATGAGATGATGTAGACCGATGCTATCCAGTCGGATACTCCTCGGAGTGATGGATGTCTTCATCGGCAACACGTTTAACAACGTCGCATGATATCCATCTAGTGCTGCCCTGTCTTGTCTGAATTCTCCCATACATATCATCCCATACAAGTAGTCTTGGGGTGCTGCAGCGACGTCATACATGACATTGTCGTTTTGAACAAGACGATTCATCGGTGGCATGATGATCCTAGCCGTGTCGTCGATCCATTCATGATAACGTTCCAAAGAATCTCTGCCGTTAGGGTATGGAATTTCGTTTCTCGAGGTCATCAAATCCCGCTTCACTGCCTCGAGTTCATGGAATAACTCAGTCCTCGCAGCTTTTTTCTCTGCTGCGGTGCCTCCTCCTTCGTTGATCACGCGTGTGCGGGCCGTTTTTCTATGAGCATCATTCACAAATAGAGTGAGGTGTTTTTGCCAATTCCGCTTTATGTTCGTTTCATAGCATACGACAACCTCTTGCGAAAGGTAGGCCATGATTTCCGTCATATTTTTCATTGACATAGCAGGTTCTTCTGGCGGCATTGTGTCCCTGTAATACTCGACAAAGAAGTTATGGAATTCTCCTTTCTGCTGCTGGGAGATTGCGTCGCCCTTATCAACCCGTATTCCAGCAAGCACCCTCAGGGCGTTCAGCACAAACTTGTTGTCCACTTTGGGGAACGTTTCTTCGCGACGACGATCCTCATCATGTTTTTTAAGGAGGAAAGCCTTGATGAAGAGAAGACAGTGCGTCCACAGTCTGTCGCACATTTTGACAGCTTTCTGGATTTCCGCCATATTCCCCGCATTGTATTCATTATCATTCCGCAGAATGGCACCGAGCGAGCATTTCTTAGATTGATACTTGTCTGGCATAGCCCTGAACGAGCACAGTTCACTCGATGCTAGTTCTCCCCTATCTAAAGCTACTTTTTGTAACAGAAAGAGTAAGTTTTCACAAACTTTATGCGCTTATCTGGTGTATTTGATACTATATTTACTATATTCAAACGTAACGTAGCAAATTATCCACCTAGGCGCGTACGCGACGCCTCTAAAAATAAATTTTCCACATCCCTCACGCCCTCACGCCCCAAACAAATTAACGTGGGAGACTTTCTCAAGATTGGACCCTAGGTCAAGGTATATTCTTCTTGTAAAAAGGTCTTGGACTATGCGAATGCAGAAAGAAATCGCAGTATATTCAATAACTATAATTAAATCGGTCATTTATTGTTAATAATTACTGATAATTTTACCCAGATTTATATTTGCACTAACGTTAGGATTGAGAATTAGTAAATTTAGTAAAGAGAGGGAGAAAAGAAATGATTGGAGTTCAGTCAGGCTACTTAAAATTTTAACGAACACTAATCAATAATATAATTTATTTTCTTCACTTGTCTTCCCTTGTGCTTATCATGTTCTGCGTGAATGTAGACCTTGCTGACGTCCACGGGATGTTCTATGGCCTCCACTGGCGCATTGCTCAGCAGATCAAACACAGGCACCCATTTCGGCTGTGTAGGCTTCCCCTGCGAATCTAGCGCAGTGTAGTAGAAGTGCCCTCTGTTTCGCCTACTTTCGAACAATTCTACGGGTACTTCTACGGCGCTGAAGGATGTTCAGTATTTACATTACGACCTTTATTTCCGCTCATCGCTCTTCGGTTTCCCCCAATCCAATGCCTGTACCTCGAAAGTTAGGGTTTACGTCAACACGCACTTCTTCCTCCTCTTCTTCGCCATACATGGCATTGAGCACGTCAAGCAGCAGCACGGGCGCCATGTCCATGTCGAATTTAATGGCTTGCCGCAGGTAGTCAGGCAGCTCCTCGATGTTGGCTTTGGGCTCATACCGCATCATCCTCTTTTGCTTACTGGCGTCGCCGTCATTGTCCGTGTCTATTTTCTCCCCCGCGTGCAGGATCTCACCTACTTCTGTCAGCTCCGGCACGATGGAAAAGCGGGTCACCTTCTTTTCCCGCGGGTTCTTAGCAGTACATATGAACTCTTCCTGTCCACCCTCTATGACGTTGTGCCTGACAGACATGCTCGTCAACCACTCCATGAAAGATCGTCTCAAAAAGAAAAAAAGAGGGGAAATTTCAACTTCGGTTCTCTACAAATTGCTCAAAATAGAACACAGCATTCTTTCCCTCTCAAGAGAATTTGCATTCAATAATGGGAGGTTGTGTCAGTAAGCTAGATTCTCGCTTGCAGGGTAAACGTGTTGTGGTTGTGGGTGGCTCACTTGCAGGAATCAAGGTGAGAGATGTGTCGCTCCTGTCCAGGGATATCCAAACCTTGACGACAGATTGTTGCAGATTGGCTAATAATTATTGACATCTCCACACCTATACCCATACCTACATCTAATATTCTTCAGGTCGGAAAACAGCTGGAAGCCTATGGCTTTGATGTCACAATCATCGAGCCGAGAGACTTCTTGTTCGTTCCTTTCGGTGCAATGCGCGCTGCCGCTTCTGCAGATGATAGCTGGGGCAAGAGACTGACGATTCCGCTAGATAGAGCGCTTAAGAAAGGCGCCATTATTCGCGGCAAAGCCCTTGGCGTCGACAATGTAGCCAAAACAGTGTCCTACCAGCCTCTTAACACTGATAGCTCCAACAAAGGAGAAAGCACTACGATCGCTTACGACTATTTAGTGATCACCACGGGTGCACAGTTCCAGTCTCCTTTCAAACCCGCTAGCTTGAATGTGGGCGAGACACAGATTGGTACGCAGTGCTACGCACCGCACGGACGTGCACGGATTTGCATGCACGCCTTTCTGATGATGACAACTGGTACTGACATTGGATTAACCAAACCACCGCTCTTCTTCTTTCTTTCTTTCTTTCTCTTCCCCACCCTCACCCACCACAGCGTTGAAGTCTATGGGACTGTCTGTCCGAGCTGCCAAGAAGGTGGTCGTCATTGGGGGCGGTCCGTGTGGAATAGAAATGGCTGGCGAGGTGCGTGATGCGAACCCTACCGCAGACATCACTCTTGTGCACAGCGGCAGTGCATTGCTATCTGGCAAAGGAAACCAGATCAGCAATCCGAAGCTTC
>JACKZZ010006029.1_pt1 | contig 17529 bp, 8 predicted proteins | sample 8027871 | NCBI WGS metagenome assembly JACKZZ01 (sample SAMN15724774, study PRJNA655200) | protist metagenome | isolation source: fluorescence activated cell sorting (FACS) single amplified genomes of... | place: USA: West Boothbay Harbor, Gulf of Maine | collected 2000-07-19
AATTTTTCATTTTGTAGTAAAATTAAAATTACGATATTCTTGACTCAATTCTAAATTCCTATAGCAAATACGTTTTTGATTATCATCATAATATACATCGATATAACCGGTCAAAGGAAAATCTTTACGTAAAGGAAAACCTTTAAAACCATAATCAGTTAAAATTCGGCGTAAATCTTTATTGCCAAAAAAAAAAATACCGAAAAAGTCAAAAACTTCACGTTCTAGTCAATTGGCTGTTTTAAATAATCCCATAACAGATAAAATACTGTTTAATTCAGTAATTTTGGAAAGGATTCTAATTCTAAAATTAAATTTAACACTTAATAAATTATAAATTAAACAAAATCTATGTTTTTTTCCTATTGAATCATAACAAATTAAATCTATCAAACTTTCTGTTTGAGATAATGTATGTTTATTTAAAAAATGTATAATTGGATATAAATTTTTTGAAATGGTTTCTAAAACTATTTCAAAACCCGTTGTTACTTGAATTTTATAAACCCCATCGCCTAAAAGATTTTTTAATGTAGTTTTTATTTGAACATTTAAAAATCAAGTGGTTATTAAGTAATTAATATTTTGAACTTTTGATAATTGCTTCATGTTTAATTAAATACAAAAAATACTGATAAACAATAATATTAAACCTAGAAATAAAAAACAATTTAAATTATAAATTGTTCCTAATTGAGTCCTACTAATTTGTAAAGATAACTTATAACAAGCTAAACTTAAACCTCGAATACTAATAATTTCTATTAAGCCTTTATCAATTAATTTATAAAATGTATAATATGAATATTGTAAAATTGTATAACCTATATAATAATTATAAATATAATCAAAATATCATTTATGAAAAAAAAATCAAACCATAGATACAAAAGATTGAGGATAAGAAACTAATAAATTTTTATGACTGTTTTTAGTTGTAATTATGGTTTTAATTAAATTTAATATTGAATTTAAAAGAATAGCAAAACTAATACCAGTTAAGCTTAGAATTAAAGGTAAATTTTTAGCTGTTAGGGGTATAAATTCAAAATCTAAACCTACTGTATGTACATCTTGTTTAAATATTGAATTTCCTCAAAAAGATGTACCTATTCCAACAAAAGCATCTTTTAAAAAAAAACCAGAAAATAAACTTCCAATAGATAATATTCCTAAAGCAAAGCCCATATTACCTGGCAATTCATGAATATTTTGTAAATAAAAACGTGAAATATTACTCGAACCTCAAAACGTATAGTATAAAACTCTGAAACTATAAAAGGCCGTTAAACCAGCCGATAGAGTTCCTAATCAATAAGAGAAACCCCCTCCTAAAGAATGTTTTGAAAAAGAAGTTTCTAAAATTAAATCTTTAGAATAAAATCCAGATAAAAAAGGAAACCCTGCCAAAGCTAAAAAACCTAATAACATCATACTGTAAGTAAAAGGAATAAATTTAGTTAATTTACCAAATTTACGTACATCCTGCTCTCCAGAAACGCTATGAATAACAGAACCAGCACCTAAAAAAAGTAAAGCTTTAAAAAAAGCATGATTTACTAAATGAAACATACTTAAATTATATTCTGAAAGACCACAAATAAAAATCATATAACCTAATTGACTACAAGTAGAATATGCAATTACTTTTTTAATATCATCTTGAACAACTGCAACAGTAGCGGCAAAGAAAGCAGTCAAACCTCCTACAAATGTAATAAATATAAGAGTTATTTCAGCAAATTCAAAAATCGGCGAACAACGAATTATTAAAAAAACTCCAGCTGTTACAAGTGTAGCAGCATGAATTAAAGCAGATACGGGTGTTGGGCCTTCCATTGCGTCAGGAAGTCAAACATGTAAACCTAATTGCGCTGATTTACCCATGGAACCTAAAAATAAAAAAAAACAAATAATATCTAAACATTTTATTTTTCAATTTAAAAAGGTAATAGTAGAATCTTTAAAATAAGATCCTAAATTAAAAACAATTGAAAAATCTACGCTTCTAAAAAAATAAAATATTAACATTACTCCACATAAAAATCCAAAATCTCCTATTCTATTAAGAATTAAAGCTTTAAGAGCTGATTTATTAGCTTGTACGCGTGTATTTCAAAAACTAATTAATAAATAAGAACATAATCCAATACCTTCTCAGCCTAAAAAAAGTTGAATAAAATTATCTCCAGATACCAATATAAACATAAAAAAAGTAAATAAAGATAAATAAGAAATAAATCTAACTAATGATGGATCTTCTTTCATATACCCAATGGAATAAAAATGAACAGTACCTGATATAATACCAACCATTAAAAGCATAGAAACAGATAAACTATCAAAAATAAATCCTCAATTAATAACAACCAAACCACAATTAACTCATGTATATAAAGTTAAATAATGAAAATTACTTAAAATACAAGTCTGTCAAAACGCATAAAATCCATAGCAAACAATAATAATATAAAAATTTGCTACTAGATTAATGGATTTTCATTTCCCTATAAAAAATTCTGAAAATCAAACATACATAAAACTAAAAAATGGAAAAAAAACTACTGACATTAACATTAAGATTTTTATTAATATATTACTGTGCTAATTAATAGTAATTTAAAAAATGCAGTTAGAGTAAAAAAAATTATTTAAATAAGGTTTTTAACCAATTTTTTAGGGATTAATCACTCTAAAAATTCAGCTTCATCTACAGCTTCCACTACGATCGGCATAAAAGCATGATTAATACCACAAATTTCACTACACTGTCCGTAATAAACACCAGCTCGTTTGATTCATAAAGCAACTTGATTTAAACGTCCTGGGCAAGCATCTAATTTTACACCTAAAGAAGGTACTGCTCAACTATGTAAAACATCGGAAGCAGTTATAAATAATCGTAATTGTTTTTCTATAGGTAATTTTAAACGTTCATCCACTTCTAATAATCTTAAATGACCTAAAACAAGATCTTCTTCTGGAATCATTACACTATCAAATTTTTTTTCAAAATGTTCTACTGGAATTTCGTAAGTTCAATATCATTGATTTCCAATAATTTTAATAGTACTTTCGATAATGTTTAAATCTTCTACTGCGTATAATAATGAAAAAGAAGGTACTGCGATTAATAATAAAACTACGCAAGGAATTAATGTTCAAACAATTTCTAAAACAGTATTATGCTGAATTGTAGTAGGTAATACATGAGATCCTTGAAAAGAACTATCAGATTTTTTTGTTAAGTTATAATCTGAATTATAACCAAAAACTGAAAAGAATTCTTTGAAATTTAATGTCCCAATAACAAATTCAAATAATAAAAATGATACTAAAATTACAATTCAAATTAAAAATGCCATTATATCATGATGAAGGTCAATAATACCTTCCATCAATACAGTAGCAGGATCCTGAAATCCAAACTGTCATTGATCAGTAGAATCTGAAAAAGTTAAAAAGGCAATTACAATAGAGATAGAAGAATTACTTAATGTCTTCTTAGATACTAATAATTTAGAAAGTTGCATTTGAGTTAAAACTTTGATAGCGTATGGAGCTTTACGTCCAGTTTTACCATAAACAAACATATCAAAAATAGCATAAAAGAAGATAAGAGTAGCAATTACTGAAATACTTGATCCAAAAGTAGCAATTTCATTTCAGCCTTGATAATAATCAGGATGATCAGTAATACGACGAGGCATTCCTGAAAGACCTAAAAAATGTAAAGGTAAAAAAGTAATATTAGCACCAATGAAAAATAAAGTAAAATGAGCTTGTGCAAGAGTTTCATTATATTGTAATCCTACAATTTTTTCAATTCAATAATAAAAACCTGCAAAAATAGCAAAAACAGCTCCCATAGATAAATATAGCTTCGAACTACCAAACTCAAGATTCAATAGAGCTGCTATCCACACGTAGCGAGCGATCTTTCGACGGCACTACGCGTTCCGTCAAATAATAAAAATAAAAAATGGTGTTTATTGGAAATCACTGGGGGCGTAACCCGGTAATTTTCTCAATGAAGGACCATCATATTTACCAGCATCTATCAATTTATGGTGATTAGTGCAAAGAGGTATTTGTTTAGCGAAATATGTACTAATGCTTTTTTTTCTGCTAGAACCTTTATACTTTTTACGATGTTTTAAATAATGTCATTCACTAGCACGTAAAGTACAATTTGGAACAGCACAATCTAATTCACTAGCCGAAGCTATCGCAGTTAAAGTCGTAGGGATAGAAACTCCTTCGACTTTAATAAGCATTTTAGAAATATCTCCTTTTTTAAAAGATATTTTCCCATCACTTTTAGGTTGTAATAAACAAACTTTTTTGTAATTACCTTCTGCAGGTACACATAACTCTTTACCGTACACTTTAAAGGCTCATGACGCCGAACGTTTTTTATGTCTATGTGCTATTGTGAGCGCGGCGCTTTTTTTAAGAGCTGTTCAAAATCTATCTAAGACTGACTTTTGTGTAGAAGCTGAATAATAATATTGAATACCACGAATTACAGAATTAAATCTATTAATTACTTCTCTGTCATTTTCAAGAAACAATCATTTATCTTGTCTCCTTCCTACATAACGGTTAGATTTCGTTCTCGCAGATTTCATAAAGAAGCCTTTTTCTGAAAATCTCTCAAAAAGGCTTTCTAAAGGTATTCCATACTTTAAAGTAACTTGTCCTACTCTTTGCTTCCTGTCTTTTGAAAATCTTAAATTTAAATCATAATTACCTGTAATTCTATACCCCAAAAAGATCGTTCCCTTCTTATGATGCTTAACTCCAGTTTTTTCTGGGTTAAGTTCCATTTTAAGTAAAGTAGAAGATATATTAACGATGTTACAAAGTATTTGACATGCTTCAGCTTTAGTACCTATGTATCCTAGTATAAAATCATCAGCATATCTAATATAGCTAAGTCATCTAAAAGATTCATCTTCAGCATAATATTTAATACCCTTAGAAGCAGCATCTTCTTTTCGAATTTGTCTAAGAGCACCTCTAATTTTAACTCCAGAGACTTTAGGTGCTAATTTTTTTATTTCTAAATAACTATTTTCTCAAGGAGTATCCATGAAACGTCTACTTGATGGATATTCTTTACTAACAATACTTCTTTTTTGACCAAAAGTATTTTTGGTACAGATATATTTAGCAAAAATATCTAACTCGTGTAGAAGTATATTACAAAATAATGGACTTAAAATTGACCCTTGCGGAGTTCCCATTTTATTACTTAACTCACTGTTTGCCATATTCCCAAAATGAATATATCCAACCTCTAAAATTTTTTTAATAATTTGTAAAGTTCAATATTCATTAAAATATTTAGTAATACAACTTAATAAAATGGTATGGTGGATTCTATCAAAACATTGAATAAAATCTGCTTCAATAAATCATTTAACTCCCCTTCATTTATAGTAAACATTTTCTAAAACTGTATGACAACTTTTTTTTTGTCTAAAACCATGAGAAGTGTCTAAGAATTTTGGCTCTCAAATAGCTTCCAATATAATTTTAATACTAAATTGTATAATTTTATCTTCTGAAGATGAAATACCAAGGGGTCGCATCTTTCCATTTGTTTTGGGTATAAATATTCGTTTGGTTGGTTTGGGTTTATATGATTTATTAGCCACTTTTTTTGCAAGATTTATTATACCCCCTAACGTAACATTATTTATTGAGATATCATCAACACCACTTAGCCCTATTTTATTCTTAATACTAGAATAGGCTATAAGTAAATAACAAGGATCGCATAATATTTTGAACAACGGTATTTTACTTGACATACCGTCTTTATGATTTATTCTGATAATATTTAGTAACGAATTTAACTCGTAATAGGCTTTTGCAATATTTTTTATATTAAATATTTCTTGAACCTTTTTACTAGCTTTACTAATTTTATTTTTATACCTCTCAAAGAGCTTTTTAGCCTCCCTGTTAAACTTCAACTGAAGTACTTTACAATCAATTACTACAAGGTCTTTAATAACTTTGTTAGCGTTGACCATTATTGTTACTTCGCTTCTACAACCTGTCTCTTTACATTGACTAACTTTATTAGTCTTAGAACTAAAAGTCCTATAACTTAGACCAATTATGTTTTTATTGGTTGCATATCGCAACTTCCCGCTTAAACCCCAAATTTCATTTAGGTTTGTACTATTTCTTTTACTACTCGCTGTAGTTCCATCGATATTGATTAACCTAAAATTACTAAATGTGCGCGCAACTTTAGAATATTCGATCCTTGTGTTCTTATTGTCACAAAGGGGTTCCACTTTCCCAGATGAAATATTTGTAACAACCATATGAACATACTTCAAAAAGCTCTTCCGGTGAAAACCGTTTAGAAATATTTGCCAAACTATTAATCGAGTTTTAAGGCAGGGTTTTCGGGCTGATGCTCGCCCTACATAATGGAAGTGACCTACCACATACATAGTATCATGAAAAGCAATATCAAGTCCAGCATTAGCTAAAATTACTCCCGATACTCCTCCAATAGTAAACAAAAGAATAAAACCAACTGTAAATAATAAAGGAGCTTTAAAATTCATTCAACCTCCTCACATAGTTGCTAGTCAGCTAAAAATTTTAATTCCTGTTGGTACTGCAATAACCATAGTACTTGCAGTAAAATAAGCTCTAGTGTCAATATCTAATCCTACAGTATAGTAGAGTAAGTAAGCCAACCCTAGAGCTTCGAGTCATCAAACTTCTCTCCGAACTCCGCGTGAAAGTTTCCCTTCACGGAGCTCTCCATATTATCACTATTTAACGATCTTTTTTATTAAAACAGTCAGCTAGTTGCTTCAGTTCATGTGTTACAGTGTTCGAAAACTCGAATTTATTGCCTAGCGAACATAAATGACGAGTGGATAATAGTTGTTCCTTTAGAAATCTCTGTGCTTTCAGCACATGTTCTCCCATTACGAACTTCCTTGTTCCAACACCAATTAGGGTATTGGACGTAACGTAGCTTATATCGTAACAATTTTTAGCGGTTTGGGTAGGGTCGGTAACTCTTTTACAGACACTAAAATCTGAGAATCTCCTAGATAATAGCTTTATTATGGCTTGTTTCCCAAATGCACATGTATCATTTGGGTTCATAATAAAGATGCTCGAGAGGAGTCTCTCTAACATGGTCACACACGGACCCAAAGTTCTAACCTTTATTTTATTAACCCGCCAAACCTGTGAACTCGGGTTATTTCACATCAATCTTATTGAGGAGACTAACTTATCTAAGCGATGAACCTTAGCTGAATCTCACCCTTTTCAACCTTGCTGTGCTACCTTCTGATTACTTCGAAAGCAGTGGTTGCTGTCCTTAAATCTATACAAGCGGATTTTTTTTGTCAAGATATTGTCTACGCGCGCCATATGATGGGCTCATACAATAAAACCTAAAATACCAATACTAATAATTGCTCAAACCATTCCTAAATAACCAAAAATACCTTTATTTGTTAAAGTTTCAATAACTTGGCTTACAATACCAAAACCAGGTAAAATTAAAATATATACTTCAGGATCGTGATAGATTATGACTTTACAGCCATAGCCCCACACAGAACGTAGCAAGCGCCTCTCAACGCACTTACGCTCTTCACAAACTATTATATTCAACAGTTATTTCTATTTGACAACTTTAATTGTTTTATGAGATTCTTTATGAATTAACATTAAAATCTTAATGTCTTTTAACAATTTATTATTTACATCAACTTTACTAACTGGATTTAAACGATGAATTTCCAGTGTATGTTCATTAAGATAACCTAAGAAAGTATTACAAAGTAAACAAATGCCATTTTGGCATTCGTAAAGTAAAGAATAATTGTTAATTTTAGATTCAACAAATCTTTTCTTACTTAATTTTTTGATCAATCAAAAAACGGTTGAGAATTTAAATAAAAACTTGTATTTAAAACAGAGTTATTAGCTTTAAAATCATGCGCAGGTACTCCTACATTTAATTTAGTTAAACGAATGATTTTGTTTATTTTACCTTTTCGTTTCACTATGCCAAAATTCGCATTATTTCAAGTACCATGAAAATGTCATGGTGAATTAGGGCTAATTTTGTAGTACCTTTCAATTATACGGGAAACAGTTACTTTTTGAAATTTACGTCTCAAGTAACGTCAACTTCTAAATCAAATATAATGATCAATTCTTGAAAAAACTCTTAAATTACCAATACCAAAATAATTTCCTCAACTTTTAATAATTGGATTAAGAATATGTATTATTTTATATGGAGAAATATTTAAATTTTTGATAAAAATTGATTTAATTTTTTTTTTAAATGAATGTACATTAGCATCAGATGGATAAATATAAAGACCACCTCTATTGATATGAAAACCTTTGGAATTTCTACGCTCAGTTATTCTAGATGCATAAGTGTAAATAAGATAGTGAAAACTAAAACCAAGAAAATTGAATTTGGAATTATGTTTTCATGGAAAACATCTGGATTTAGATTCGTTAATTTTTAGAGATCGTTTCTTTAAAAATGTAGTAACTTTAGATTTTACTAATAAGCTCTCTTTAAAATCATTACATACAATCACAAAAGCATCAGCATACCGTACAATTCTATTACAAAGAGCTTTACGAAAACGTGATTTTTGAGCAATTTTACCTTGTTTTAGATAATAATTATAACGATCGTTGTCTAAAACTGTACATTGCGAAGGGACGATACATTTTTCTAAACCATTTAATGTAAAATTAGCTAAAAGTGGACCAATAACGCTTCCTTGTGGAAAACCAGTTATATTAATTTCTAAAATATTATTATATGAAATTTCAGATTTTAATCACTGTGATAATATTTTTACAAATGGTTTAGGGAATGGAAAATTTTTCAAAACTCATTGATGACTGACGTTTTCAAAAAATCCTTCAATATCAGTCAAAACAACATATTTTTGTTGTATTAAATATGATCTGCTAAATTCTATTTTTTTTGATCTACGATTTTTAGGTTTATGATAAAGGATACGAGCGAGTTCACCAATAGCTTGATGTGCATTACGTCCTTTTCTAAACCCAAAACTGTATTTATCTGAATGTGGGTCAATAATTGGATCTAGAACTGAAACAAATCAGCTTTGAACCACGCGATCTAAAATTGTAAGAATACCTAAAGATCGTTTTTTTTTTCCTTTCCTTTTAGGTATAAATACTCTTCGAATTGGAGAACAATTATAATTTTGTAGAAATTTATTGAAGTTTATATGTTTTAAAAAATCTAAACGTTTAATCGCAGTCAAAGTTTCACCATCAATTCCAGGGGTAAGATTTCCTTTTCCCATATAAACCGAATTGACTGCAAAAATTCTAAAAGTAAGTCCACGTAGTTGATTAATTAGACCCTTATTAACTTCGGTTGAATATAGACCATAAAAAGTGGACAATTTTGCAAGGTAGCATTGTTTAAGTTCGATTAATTTGTTAAATATAACCGCATGCTTAAGTAATGGCCATCTATCTTGCTCAATATCTAATTTTGCCAATTTCGTAAAATGTTTAGTTTTACGAGAAACCTCATTCTCTAACGATTTAAGAAGTTCTAAGTTTCGATTAATTACCAAAACTCCACTAGTTTGTGTTCCATTTACCGGTAAATTTTTTGATTTACCTTCTGTGAAATCTCACTTTACATGGTCATTATTCCCTTGACAAGAATAATGTCTCGCAAAAGTGCAAGAATGTTCGTATTTTTTTGACAAAATTACGATTACACGTGTAAAGGGGACGATTACTTGAAAACTGGTTATTAAACATATGTAACATGGATCTACCCGCCTCCGAGGCTGCTGTAAAACTATATAATTTGACAAACTTGCAAAACTTAAGGGCACACTCAAGCTTTTGTCAAATTTCCTATTAAGCCCGTCATAGTCTGAAAACAATCTTATGGTAAAATTATTTATGGTTCACTTACGTTGCACTTCACATATCACAAATGTATTTAAAATAATTAAATTTATTAAAATAAATACATAAACCTCACCCTTTGCTAGGCTATTCTCAAGTACAAGTATACTCTTTAGAGAAAGTAATATTTTATATAAATTCTTATATAAAAGAAATCAAGCTCAATCCCGCCCATGACCAAAAAATCAAAAAAGATGCTGGTACAATAATGGATCACCTCCAGCAGCTGAATCAAAAAAAGTTGTATTTAAATTACGATCAGTTAGCAGCATTGTAATTGCTCCTGCTAGAACTGGTAATGATAATAATAATAAAAAAGCAGTAATTCAAACAGTTCATACAAATAAAGGTAAACGGCTAAATAACATTCCACGACATCTCATGTTATAAATAGTAACAATAAAATTAATTGCACCAGCTATAGACGAAATACCTGCTAAATGTAATGAAAAAATAGCACAATCTACAGAAGCTCCTGAATGAGCGAAAACACCACTTAATGGAGGGTACTCTCTAAGGTTTGATATTATCTCCCCTCGAGTCCGAACTCATCGTGCTTTTTTCAAAGCAATGAGCTCTCAACGAAATTGATTATAATTGTTACACGATCAAAAGTTATTAAGATACTTTATGACCATGCATTTTACTACGATGACAAATGTAACAAAGTGTTAAATATTCACGATTTCTAGCTATCTGAGTTTTTTGAGCTAGTGATAACTTACTATCAATATTTGCGATAGGGTCAATATGATGTAACTCTAATCTAACTTTAGAACCACATAATTCACATTTATCTTTTAGTTGCATAGGGTTTGTTCGTCTTAAATAAATAAGTGAAGATTCTTCATTTAAACCAGCTAATGAAGATCCATACCCAACCTTAAAATTATGATTAGTTTTCAACGAAGTAGGATAAAATAATTCGGTTTTTAATTTACCATCTTTAAACATCTTAAGATTAGTTCCATATTTTTTAAATACTTGAGAAGCACTTGTCATACTAAATTTACTAGCTAACGTTAAAGTACAACTTTTTCTAATAATATGTAATACTTTTCATAAATCAGACTTTTTACTTGCAAAACTATAATAGTTAACTAAACCTTTTATGATTGAAGAAAAATGCGATACGATATCATATTCACTTGCCGTACAATATTTATTTTGTCGACGACCCCTATAAGACTTACCATCGTTTCTAAGAGTAGCATATCCTTTCGCTACAAGTCTAAGTAAAATTTTTTTAATTGGTATATATAATTGAACTTTTGTAAGTGCTACATGTGTTAAAACTTTTAAATTATTCTGATATTTTTTCCGAATAGAGTTACTATTAATCATAAAAAGATCTACACCTAAATATGAAGTCCGAGTTGTCTTTGCATGATTAATGAATGATTTTTTTTTGTTTATATTTAATGAAAAAGAATCAAAAGTCTTTGTTATTTTGTTTAAAATTGTATCACAATCTTGTCGAGATCCAATAATTCCAATAAGAATATCATCAGCATGTCTGACTCAAAACAATCTCTTATAAAGTGGATCATCAGTAATTTTAGAAGGCATATCGTCTATAACAGCCCGATTTCTTTCTGCTTGTAATATAGCTTGTCTTAATTCAGGGTATTTCGATGCTAACTCTTTTTCAACCTCGCCTATTGGATTAACCCGGCCACTACACTTATCCATTAATCTTTTATACTCTAAATTAGTATTTCTTTTAACTCCAACACTGAATTCTTTTGATAATTCATTTAACTTAATATCAATTTGATGAAAAAATATATTCGATAAAAGTGGAGAAAGGATAGAACCTTGTGGAACACCTTTTGATGTTTCAGAAACATCGTCTTCATCATAAGTAGTACGATCATTAAGATTATAAATATCTACATATCCAGAACGTAACATTTTTCATATTAAATCTTCTGTTCCCTTGTCAATGTGTGCATTAGCCGGACTAGAATATTGTGGATCACCTTTTAAAATATCTATAAGGGTTTTATGTTGGATTTTATCAAATGCTTTAATAGTGTCTAAAGAAATAAATCATTTTATACCTGATCAAACATGTCTAATAGTTTTAAGTGCCGTATGACAACTTTTTTTGGGTCTAAATCCATGAGATTCTTCTAAAAAAACCTTTTCTCATTTAGATTCAAGAGCTAATTTTAGTAGTCCCTGTACTACCTTGTCCTTAGACGATGCAACACTAATTGGTCTCATACCTCCATTAGGCTTAGCAATAAAAATTCTTTTTGTTGGCTTTGGTGTATAAGACTGGTTAGTCAGTTCTTTATGAAGTTTTATAAAACTTGACTCTTTTCAATTAGTTTTAACTAAATCATCTAACCCTGGACTTTTTTTTTTTAAATTACCAAAGCTTTTTTTAAGTGCCTCCATAGTAATTATATTTTTATATACTATTCCGGCAACATCATTACAATTATTAGAAGTACTTTCTTTATACCCTTTATTATCAGGTATAAAAAATGTCTCCTCCAATTTCTTAGATGCAGTCGCGATTTTGAGAGGTTTTCCTTTTTCTGGATCCGAAATAAATCTATATGGTACACATTTATTTCTTTTATTATCTGAAGAAAACATTCGTAATCCTACATTGCATCCTCCTTTCACCATACCTACAGTTTGTAGATTTTGCATAAGCGGTGGATTATATTTACATAAACCTTTTTGGTGAATTCGTAAATTCCCTATTATGTTTTCCAAATTATCGTGTACTGATTCGTTTAACCTTAGGTGTTTAGCGATTTTTTCCTCTCATTGAGGTTTATACGGTTTTGGGGTAATTACCAAAATGGGTCTACCGGCCATTTCAGTCAACCGTCAATTTTTAAAATTTAAATGCTCTGAACATTGAGCTAACACGCAACTTACCATAGAAAAACTGATTGGAAGCAGAGTCTCATGCTTTGCTCAGTTTGCACTTCTACGTGCAAAACCTAAGAGACATTCCTGCCGGATATAATATTTACCTTTAATCCAAACAAAAAGAGCATAAACTCGCACATATACTGTTCAACCTGTACCTGCACCTGATTCAATAAAGCCAGATAATAATAATAATAAAAGTGATGGAGGTAATAATCAAAAAGAAATATTATTTAAGCGAGGGGTGCATTAGACAATTTAAAAATTATCCATGCTCAAAACTGAACGAACCTATTACTAGGGATTTCAGCTTCCAGATCTACAAATTATTAATTATTATTTTGATAAAGATTTCTCTTAGATAAAATCTCTTCTATTTGAGACTTTGTTAACTTTTTATATTTTTTGATTTCTGTTTTAATACTATCACGAAATTCTTTAATCGCTTTAAACAACGATCTATCTAAATGCTTTTTAACATTAGACCTCCATTGTTTTTCTTTATTAGCTAATTCACGATCAATAGTTTTATGACAATTTTTATGAACAGATCTCAAAAATAAATTAGATTCTAATTCGCGTATAGTAATATCATTTACTAAAACTTTTGGCAAGTTGAATAACATTTTATATTTCACTTGCAAATCTTTACTGTTAGTTTGATTTTCAACTAATCTTAGTAATTTTTTCCATATATTTTCTCTTAAATTCCATATAGTTGGTTCATGATCTAGTTCTTTTACAGAATCATGAGATAACGATTTAAGACAAATAGGGCAATACTTATCTTGATGCTCAATAAGTATATCATGTAGTTCTTGTTTATCAAACGTAGTATCATACCTTAAAGGATTTAAACTGATTCCAATTCTTTTTTTTCTATTAAACTCATTTATGGCTTTCCGATCTAAATATTTATTTAAATTCAAGAATTCTTGCGAAGGGCAAATCCAAAATATGTTTAAAGAAGAGTAAGGTTTTACGTCAGAAGGCTTCAATTGTATAGCTCTTTTATAACAAAACCTGTTTTCTTTTATAAATTCCGACTTTATAAAAGATATTTTTTTTGGTTTTGAACCAAATTTTTTTTTAACAGTTTTCCACATTTGTTTATAAAAAAAAGGTTCTAATGAATCGAGCTGTATTCTAGACTCACGGCTAATGCTATAATAATTACAAATACCTCTTATTAGTGAGTTTTGTTTATTAATAATAACATTTAAAGGTTCACTAGCCAAGCTTCTAACAAATAATTTACGAACTTTTAATTTTATTTTAGCTAATTTGCTAGAATCAACTACAATATATGGATTTGAACGATGATATTCTGAATACCTGTGGTTACACATTGAAGTAATATCATATCTATATTTGGTAAATCGACCTTTGTTTAGTTTTTTAGAATTGCCTTTATAATCTGGAAAACAAAATTCAAAGCCCAAATATTTAAAGGAGTTGCCCGGACAAAAAACTTTTACATTACCTGTAGATTTTTCTAATTCTAAACCTCTGGATTGTAAAAATTTAACTAGCTCATTTTCAATCTTTTTAAAAATTTCCCGATTACTTAACCCAAATATTAAAATATCATCAGCGTATCGAACACAGGTAATGTTAGTTTCGCGTTTGACTACTAAATTTTTTATTCCAATTTTTTGCTTGGCAAAGTTTTGTTGTTCGGGATTAAGTTCGTAATGAGAGTTCTCTAAACAAATTTTGTGAAGAGTCTGTTCCAAGCCGTCTAAAACGACATTACATACGATTGGGCCTATTATAGACCCTTGAGGAACTCCAGATAAAGGTTCAAAACGAATAATTTTTTTTGAGCCCATTGATTCAGGACCAACAATAGGTGTTCTTAACCATGCTTTCAGTAAAAATAAATATTTGCTAGTAATAGGAGTTAATTCTAATATAGCTTTATGAGATATGTTATCGAAGCAACCAACAATGTCAACATTTAAATATTTAGTATATGGAGTATATTGTTTTATTTTACTTTCTTGAAGTTTATCAGAAAAAACATAATAAAATTTTCTATATTGTCTTTTACTTTTTCTAATTCCTCCTATATTTCCACCTCTAATTATGAACTTGCGACCAGTTGATTTTTTATAAATTTCCGCAGAAACTTTTTTACTACTCGATCTTTTTGTTGGTTGGTTAATTTTTGAAAATCTTATAATAGAATTTGCTACAATAGAAATCGCTTGATGTGGATTACGATCTTCTCTAAATCCAAAAGAATTCGGATCAGATTGATACTCCACAATAGGTAAAATAGCAAAAAGTATAATTTTTTGCAACACTCTATCTCTTAAGCTTGGAATCCCTATTGGTCTAGCTTTATTATTACTTTTTGGAATCCAGATTCGTTTTGTACTTATTGGCTTATAGTTTTTACGAATAGATTTTAAGTTAACTTTTTTAATTAGCTCTAATTGCAATTTTAAATTATATTCTGTTGCAAGTTGTTCGGCTAATTTCGAGTCTTCTATAATGTTGTCTTTTACAATTTTCGGTAAATCTTTTTTTACTTTAATACTTTTAGTAGAAAAAAAGTATTTAGTTTTTATTAGCCTCTCTTTTTGTAAATTATTTAAAAACTCGGCTTTAGATTTAAATCGTATTGAGTCTGAACCTGCGGTGTTGTTGCCAGACGCAATTTTAATAGAATTAATTGCATAAACAGCAATAGAAAATGATTCTATTAGTAAACATTGAAGTCTCTGTAAATCGTTTGGCAAATTTTGTTGTATAACTCGTTTGTTTAAACGATTAAGGTTAATAATTAATAATTTTGTTACAGTTAAATTATACTCTTCCAAGATAGATTCAATTTTTTCCAAATTTTGTTTATTAAATATATCAGATTGTAATTTAGGATTAGTATATTGGCTCATTAAAAACGCATCGTTATTTTTGATTTTCTCAATCAATAATTCTACTGATCGACCATCTACTGTAACTTCTCTAGCACATTTTCGCTCAAATTGCATGTACTGATTTTTTAAATTAGCTTTTACACTAAAAGATCGACAAATGAACTTATTAGTACTTCCGCCAGGTTTTAGTTGATAAGATGAAATAAAATTTTTATTTATTAGACTCAAATTCTTTAGCTTGGAGACAAACTTACTCCTATTTAAAAAGATTTTTGAAGCTGAGGTGTCATCGCACAAACGCCTTCTACTTTTGTGCCAACAGCGACTCATATATAGCCATTTTAAACTTGTTTCTGTACGTAGACTAATAAATATTTCACACCACCCACCGAGATTAGGGTTTTTTATTACAATCAACACTTTTGGTGTTTTTATCTTAGAACTAGAGTAAACCAGGTTTCTCTCAAAAGCCATATCAGGTGCTCCTAACATTATAGGCACAAATCAATTACCAAAACCTCCAATTAAAATTGGCATAACCATAAAAAAAATCATTATAAATGCATGTGCTGTTACAATAACATTGTAAAGTTGTGCAGATCCACTTAAAACCTGATTTCCTGGAGTACCCATTTCAAGTCTAATTAAAATAGATAATACCGTTCCTATAACACCGGAAAAAGCACCAAAAATTAAATATAAAGAACCAATATCTTTGTGGTTTGTCGAACAAAATCAACGGATAAAAAAAGCTTGAGACACTCTAAATTCTTAAAAATAATATTTATAAATAAATATAGATTATTAAAATCTAAAAATATATAATAATATTTTTAATATCAATATAAAAAATTAATAAATTTGTTTTAATTTATGAGTGTATAGGGACTTGAACCCCAAACCTTTAGGTTAAAAGCCTACAGCTCTACCAATTGAGCTATACACCCTTAGAGTATAATTTCTTTCTTTTTTTACATAGGCATACGGCAATAGAACCTACCATAGAAAAAAGAAGGACAAATCCTACAATAATGAAAGCTACCATTTTAACACTAAATAAACCTAAAAAATGTATAGTATCACTATTAGAAGAGCCAATAAAATTAACTAAAATATCAGTATCTTTGATAAATTCAAAAGAAACCAATGTTAGAGAAGAACTTAATTTTTTATTGAAATAATATATAAAACCTAAAATTTTGAAACATAAAATAAAATAAACTATTGAATTTTGTGTATACATAAAAGAATTTAAAGATTCTTCAGAATCTTTATGTAATTGAAGCATCATTACAACAAATAAGAATAAAACAGTAATAGCTCCAATATAAATAAGCATAATAATAAAAGATAAAAATTCAACTTTTAACGAAAATAAAATACAACAAGACCCCACAATGGTTAAAACTAAACTTAGTATTGAATATAATGAATTTCTACAAAAAATGACCATAGAGGCAAAAAAATAATTTCAAATTATAATAAAATTATAAAACATTTTTATTTATGTACCTAAAAAAATAATAATTGTTAAGTTTCTATTATTTTATGATGTTACTGTTCGTTTTAAAAAATAAGGTAGTCGAGCCATTCTTAATAAAAATTCTAAAGAATTTTTTAAATATCATAGAGATTTAATATAAATATCTAATACAAGGCGAGTATTATTAATAAATGATGAGATTAATTCATTATTATAACAAAGTAATTCACTTTCAGGTATAATTGGAAAATTGAAATAATTAATTCGATAAATAAA
>JACKZZ010010494.1_pt1 | contig 17523 bp, 6 predicted proteins | sample 8027871 | NCBI WGS metagenome assembly JACKZZ01 (sample SAMN15724774, study PRJNA655200) | protist metagenome | isolation source: fluorescence activated cell sorting (FACS) single amplified genomes of... | place: USA: West Boothbay Harbor, Gulf of Maine | collected 2000-07-19
TTAACTACTTTAATGTTACCAGCAAATTTAATTGATGATGATTTGTTACGCCAATTAATGGGTGGTTTAATCAATAACAGCACAATAACACATTTGGATTTTTCACATAATAAAATAACAAATCATGGGGCACGTTTGTTAGCCAAATTACTTGGCTCTCGTTCAGTATTAACGTGTTTGAATTTAGCCGATAATCAAATCCATGCTGAAGGTGGTAAATATTTAGGTAGAGCATTACGTAGAAATGAAAGTTTAATTGAGTTAAATTTACGTTTGAATCGTTTAACTGATAATGGCGGTAAAGCATTATTACAAGGTCTTAGAGATAATGGCAGTTTACAATTGTTGAATTTAAGTGCAAATTCGTTAGCCAACCAAAGTGCAGATGAACTAAGTAAATTATTTGAATTTCCACATAGCGCATTAGCAGCAATTGATTTATCCAATAATGAATTAAATGAAACAGAATTTAGTAATATTGAATCTTCATTAAATAATAATATGTCATTAACTAGTTTAGATTTACGCAATAATAGACTATCAAGAGACTCGGATGCTCTTGATAGAATTGCCATGATTGTAAGGAAAAATGAGTTGGATTCGAGACAATAATACTTACATATATAAATGTTATTGAAGAGTTGGGCCCGTTGTTGGTTGTATTGAACGCAGTTAAAAAAAAAATATTTATTTTTTAATATACGGAGTAAATAAAAAGTGTTTATAAAAATAATAAGTGTTTAAAAATATAAAATTAAAAAAATATAAAATATTTTGAGTGTGTAAGAATAAATAATACGTAAGAATATAATATATTAATCCTCTTCCTCTCAATTTTACTTTTTATCACCCTCAACCTTGCTGCTACCAGCGATTGCTTTTTCATTTGCATAATTATTTGAGCTTTTTTTTACAATATTCTTTGGAACTAATGCCGATACACGGAATGATTGGCGTATAGGAGGTGGTGCTACAACACCATCCAATACTTTGATATTAATACTTCTCCGTTGGTTGTTTGGGTTATTGTCGTTAGCGGTGATATTATATGACAATCGTGAGGATCGTTCTCGTGCAGTTTGTGGGCGCCTCCGAAAAGGTTGTGGTTGTTTCTGTTGCCCCGATTTTCTAGCAATAACTACATTTTTTCTATTAGATGGACCCACATGTTTTGAAATACGTTTTGCAGGATGGTCACAAAATAAACATCTTACGCCAGCAGCTGGAAAATTTTGCTCTTCTTGGTACATGTTCATATTATACTGCTGTTGAGTATCTACTACCTCTGTAGTATTTTCCTTAAGATTTTGTTGTTTTTGGTTCAGTTTAGTTGCTTTTTCTATTGATTTTTTAGTATTATCAGTTAAATTATTAGATTTCATATCGTCGGATACACGTCCTAAACTCATAAGTGCAGCTTGCTCCACTTGTTTCTGTAAAGTTCTAATTAATTCTTTTTGGTCATCTAATCGCTTTTTTGCACGAAGTAATTTATCTTCATGTTGGCCAATACGATTTGATAATGATGCTTTTTCGAGATCATCTGTACTATCTTTCACATTGTAGCGGCCATGTTCTGCCTCTTTCAGTTTTTCATTTTCTTCTTCTTCCTTTAATTTCAATAATCGTTCTTCTATTCTATCATGTTGTCCTTCTAAATGGTTTAATTGGGTTATAGCAGTTTGTAACTGATATTTTATTATTTTGACTGGGCTAGATTGTATTTCTTTATCTCGTAATATTTGTTGGTTCTGGGCTGGTGAAGGTGATAATCGATCGCTTGTAATTGGTGAAGGTGATAGTTGTCTATCATTTAGCGGTACTACTATTGATGGCATCGTTATTTGTTTACTTTCAACATCAGCAGTATTCTGTAATGCTTGTCGTTTTTTATTTGCTACATGTGCCTTGTCTGCCATGTGATGTGCCGCCATCATTGTGTTTGATGCAGTTGGAATAGGCATTGATATGTTTGCCTCTTCAAACATTTCGCTAGTCTTTTTACTAATGGATTTGACTCCTTCGATTTGATTCCTTATAAATGTTATTTGATGTTGGATATTTTCCATCGCTAATCTTAAATTTGATACATCCACAATAGGTGCCTTATCGCGTAGCTCAGCCATTGCATCGCCTAATTTGTCTTGAATATCTAAAATAAAATCTTCTTGTTTTTCTGCTTCCGTTTTCTCCGCTTTAGTTTGTATATCACGTGTATTTCGTGCAACTTGATTCACAGTTTCGTCAGCGGCTTTTTTTAGCTTACTGGTTTTGATATATACAATATCATTTGTTGCATACGTTATTGCATTGAATTCTTGAAGTGCTGAAAGCTCTGTTTTTTCTGCTTTTTTATTTAAAGTTTCTTCATGGTTCCCCTGAATGCTATATATTTTTTTCGTATCACGGACTAATTTATCTATTTGTGATTGACTACCTCGTATATCGTGCATAATTTGTTCTGTTATATCGCCAGTAGCAAAGCCTTCTGCGTGTTCTACGAATTTATTCCATTCATCACGTCTCACTACATTATTATCCAAATCAACTTTTATTAAATCTAAATCTTCTTCCAGTGATCCGCGCCACTCTTCAAGCGAATCGATTGAATTAAAGCTATTGGTTTGCAATTCCAAAATAGATTGCCGTATTTCATTTGTATCATATTCATAACTATGCATCTGAACATATGAATCCTTTCGCTTTTGATTATCAACTTCCATTTGTATAATACGCTCTATGATTTTATTGATATTAAAATTAATTGTTTCAGTGGTTGGTCTTGTTTCAATCATACCTTCAAGTCGACTTATTTCTTCTTTTCCAGCATAATCTAACAATTGACTAGATACATTATATGAATGCATCCGTTAAAAAGAGGGGGCGGGTGCGTGTGTATCCTGTTGTTAGAATTTCAAAATGAAGAAAATTTATACATGTATAATTTATCGTTACTTACATTCGAAGTTCATCTAAATCGTTTAGTGACGCTGTTTGATTCAAACGAATTTCTTGTGTTAATAAATCAGCTTTGGTTACCATACGGCTGTTTATTTCAGTAGTATTATCTTTTAGTTTTGTTATTTCAATTTTTAAATCGTCTATTATTTTTGCATGTATTTCAGTTTGTTTTTCATGTTTAGACCTTAGGTTTCTGTTCACTTTTCTCAATGCCATTATTGTGTCATTTTGTTTCGATAGTGTATGGAATATTTGTTTAAAAATAGCGTTTAGATTGTCTAAGTGTAAGTCGTTATTAATTATTTCTGGTATCGGTGAAAACTGCAACATATCATCCGTCTCATTTTCATCAGCTTTTGTCGACTCATTTTCGCTATTTCTTTCCATTTTTAGAACTTAATCTAAACTGCAGTGCGGACTTTTGCAAAATTATAAGCCAATCTGCTGTACCATCCTTCAGCAAGTGCGATGTTGTTCTTGTTGATCTGTTGTCGTCGTTTTGTTGTTGAAAAATACATTATAATATTATTAATATTATTATTATTACACATCATCATCATTATTAAATTATTTTAATTGAATACCTTGCTTTTTTTTCAAATGGCAGGCGGCAGGTACCACCGGGGAAACAAAAACGCTACTCGAGAAAGACTTGGCACCAAAACTGAGCCGAGATTCCAATAGTATTTTTTAAAGGTTTTTATATTACAAAAAAATATTATATAAACATATCCTATAGAAACTTAAAAATATTTACACATCTCGGATATATTGATATAAAAATGGAAGATTAGTCTTTTAACCTTCTAAAAGCCGAGACGGTTCTGTCGAAATCAAACATATAGTGGATTTCAGTTTATTAAATGTTTTCAAAACATAAAGGTATAATATTATATCTGTACTTTTGTTGCGGAAATTTATTTTGTATATAGATATTTTTGAAATGTTGGTAACCTATAAATTCCTCCAAGTGCCAAGTTTTAGCCGAGTTCTTTAACCCTATCTGATGGTAGTAGTCCACTAATTTAACTCCCGGGTGGTTATTATTAGGTACCTGGAGCAGGTTTCTTCCTGATATAATAGCTAGTAAAGTTACACTATTGAGAATGAGAGAAATTAGTATCAAATGAAGAGCAAAACTTTTTTTCGTTAAATAATAATGAAAGCTCTTCGCTCTTCTTGGAGTCTATCAAAAAAAGGGGGGGGTAGTGTAATATCTATACACCCTAAATAATTGTTTTTACCAGCTGCATATCATCTATAATTTAGTTAATGGGGGCAAGTCCATAGTCCAGGGCAGCATACACCTGTATTAGTAATAATATAAAAATCATAGTGCTTTACTACTAGTAATTATTACTGATTTATTATTGCACTATTATTGATACAATTATATTCAACACACAATGTAATGGAAACAACATCTGTATCACATAAACCTTCTCTTCGGTACAACTCGTAGGCTCAACATCGACACAATCAAGAAGGTTTAAGGCAATCACAATATTGTAATGAATTGCATGACAGTCAAAACAATGACACGTGTTGTATTGGTTTGTTTCATCGTAGCATGCCTGGTAGGTTGTGCGGTTAGTGATTCTTCAGCGTCTTTATTGGTGAAGAATTTAGCTAGAAAGAAGGCACCATACGTGTTCCTTGGCCCAAGGGCAAAAAGTATTTTACAAAAGCCAAAAAAGCATAAAGATTTAGGCGCCTCAGCAGAATCATCCAATGTTCGTTATCAATTGAAGCGTGTAACAAGGAAGGCTAGGAAAGTGTTTAAAGATGCGAAACAGGTTCATGAAAATCTTGAAGGGACTAGTTTATTAATAAAACATACAAAAAAAGAAATAGTTCAAATAGATAGGAAAGAAAGTCAAGAGCTACGTTCAAGAGACTTACATCGGGAACGTAATAAGACCAAACTGAACATTAAAAAAGAGCAGATTAGAAAGAAACACAATCAAACACGCCATAACAAGAAGCAAAAGCTTCAAAATTTAACTGTGGATCATAAGAGTCAAAAAAAACAGCTGAAGAAGCACGTAAAAAGTGCAAACAGTATTGCTGAACAAGTTAAAGATCTCAAGCGTAAGATTGCAGAAGTAGAAAAAAGTGGTTTAAAGCTAGTTGAGGAGAAGAAAAAGAAACAAGAGCTGAAAAAACAAGAACAGAAAAAGAAAAAAGAAGAGATGAAGGAGCAAAAAGAAAAATATTACGAGCGTATACGTAAGAAACGGGATTTAAAGTTAAAAAATTCTATGTCTAAAGAAGCGTGGGATAAGTTAGTTCAAAAAAGAAAAAATATAAAAGATACTTTTTGGCATACGGAAAGAGATCGAACACATGAGCGAGTATTAGATAGATCTACTCGTATGAAAAATGATGAATTTGTTGAAAAAACAAATGCTACTGACGACGAGATGATGCGTATTGAAAATGAAATCAGCGTTATGGATTTAGACGACAACGATAGAAAACGAAATGATACAAGCTTATATAATGCATTAGACGGATACTTTCCAAAAATTGAAGAGAGTGTTAAAGAAATGAACGATACAGATATATTAAGTGATTGTATTCAAGAAGTTAACTGTTCGAATACTTTAGCAAATATACGAATGTGCATGCAACGCGTCAATGATCATGGGGAAACTCCATCAGTTGATGTTGTACAAGAGGAATTTAGTGCATGTGCACGCGAACGAGCTATGGAAGAAGCTGCTAGATTAGACCAAGACAGTGCACCTGACTTGACACCAAACAGAAACTTCTCTCAAGTTACTGTATTATTACAGGAAAACTTTGAGAAAGGTTCGTTGAAAGATAATTTTGATACAATTATTGGTGTTGAACAGAATAGCACACTTGGTGCAAAGTCTGGTACAAATGCATTGGTATTCAATTCCAATCGCGAAGGGGTAAGCTTAGAGTCAGACTACCATCGCTCAATTATATCAAAGCCATTCGATTTGAGAGAAGGTGGCGTTATTTCATTCCAAATTAAAGATGGCCCTGACGATGGTGGAAAAGTTTGTAATGCTCAGTATCAGGAATTGAAGCGGTTGGAAGCAGAAAAAATTGCTAGAAAGCAAGCTGAATTTGCTAGAAGAGACCGTTGTCGTTCCCATGGCCCAAAAAAAGGTGGTGGGTGCAACGGTCATGGACGTGGATCGTACACATCAAGTTGTAATGACGAATGGTATTGTGATACAAATCATGAAAATGTGAAATTTAATGCCACATGTGTTTGCCATTGTAATGAAGGCTATGTTGGTGAGTTTTGCGAGACGCGATTCACGTGGGGGCATTGCCGTAGTGTTGGTGACCCACATCCTAATACCGCGGATGGCGTATATTACAATATTTATGATGCTGGTGAGTTTATTTATTACCAACATAATGAGAGTAGATCCGAGGTTCATGCCTTACTACGTATGGCACACCCACGTATTTCCGCCACATCAGCAGTTGCAGTTCGTGTGTGTGAAAAAGCAGTCAAATTCGGCAAAGGAAACCGTGGTAAGTGCGACATTATTTCATTTGAGGCACCTAATTGTAAATACGGAAATTACAAAGTATCTGTTGAGGAAGACGGTAAATGCAAAGGAGGTAATATGTGGAATAGAGGTTACTCCACAAAAAATGTGAATTTACGATATGATGGTAGATGGAATATATACGGTCCAAATGTACGTATGTACACACCTGGATGGTGGCGTTATGGATGGTACCATCATCAAAAAGGTGCTGGTGGCTGTGATCGTGGTGGCTCGTGTAGAAGCTGGTATGGTTGTGGTAACTGGGGCGGATACTTAAATGCGTATTTATCCTTCAAAGGTCCAAGAGATGGGAAATCAATTGGAATGTGCGGTGAATTTAGTGGAAGCAGTGGGCGTGATTATAATGAAGTTATTCGTAAAGGACGCCGAAGTCATCAATGGGGACGTGAATGGCGTGATAAAATGACCGTTAAAGCGGAGGACTCTTTCTTCAAATGTGGTAGCGTATATGATTACACGTATACATATGCGCCATACAGATTCAAATCCACTAGAAGTGGTACAAAAATGACCGCTATGCAACGCATGCAAATTGCAACCGAGCAGTTAGCACAAGAATTTGCCAGCGATAAACTCATGAATGAAAATGCGGGTAAAGTAAAAAAGAAACTGACGAAAGCGCAAGCCATTGTAAAATGCAAAGCCAAAAAACCTGCACCAAGTACAGAAGAGGCATTGAATAATTGTGTGGAAGATATGACTATGGTAGCTGACGATAAAGTGCAAAAAAATGCAGTGAGTGAATCGAATGAAGAAATCGAAGAGGCATACCATGAAGCAAAAGCTGATGAAGCCGATGAAAAATTAGAACTTGTAGCAGAGGCTGCGTTAAAACGACCACAGCCACTTGATCCTGTTCTACAATATTGTGTCGATCCAGAAGCACGCGAAAATACTACAATTGACCCAGGAATGCTGTGCCTAGACAATAATACAAAAGCCTGGAAGCAATTAAAAGCATATCCATCTAATGTTTATGGGGGATTTTTAAACAAATGGCGATACATGACTGCGCGTATACCACCGCAAGCATTAAATGCCTCTGTGCGCATACGTTTTTATCAAAAGCGTCATACATGCTTTTGTTGCGATCAATTTGCGATTGACGACTTAAAGGTTGTTACTGGTGGATGGCCAGTGCGTCTCGTGGGCGACAAAGGCGTCACATTATATGCAGATGGTAAACAAGTTGGTGATCGTGCAGATTGGTGGGGACCAGCAAAAGATACATATCGTTATCGCGTAGATGCAAATACAGAAATATTTGGATTAAAAATCGAAAGTGCAAAGGGTGAAAAAATGGGCGTTATTGGATCATTCGGTGACTCGTTGGTAACTAGCTCCACTTGGAAATGCAAGAGCTTTTTAACTGATGAGGAGCAGCAGATATTTGCAAACAAAGATTTCGACGATTCGAATTGGCCAACGGCGGTTGAGTTGGGACAAAACGGTATATTACCATGGGGGGCGCGCCCAGGTATTGCCAAAAAAGCATTTTGGATCAATACCCAAGAATCAGAACATGAACGAGAAACAGTTTGGTGCCGTGTCAACACTAGTGATGCTTGGCATAGTTACAGCAAAGATCATCTAGCTGCCAGTCGGTGGTCATGCAAAAGCTGGCATGATCGACAAAGTCCATTTCGTTTACAAATGGATAAATCATTTATGTCGCAAGTATTTGTTAGGAATGGCGAAGATAGAAATACGCATTATAATGCAAAGCCAATTGCAAATGTACGTGATGGTACATCAGTTGAATTTACTGAGTATAAAAATAAAATTTGTAAACGCTACAAATCACGACATTGCCACCATCGTCATCGCTGCTGGTGGCAACATTATAACCGCCCAAATTTATGCAAAACGGAAGTACCACACAAAATGTGTAAAGAAATTTGTGCGCATGATCCGGACTGTGAAGCGTATGAAGTTAATTCAGTATTGGGCGGCAAAAATTATGAAGAGTGTACGATCACTGGGCATAATTTGAATAGTTGCCCAAAGGGCGAGGATTTGTGTAAAGATTATGATGATGTTTGGACATGTCCAAAAGATGTAAAGTATGTTCAATTTAACCAGTTAGATAGACAACGCGGTTCATTGCATAATCCACGTTATTTTACCTCAAGCAGGGGTACAAATTGCAACGTAAAGCGTGAAATAGGTAGTGAAGAAGTTATTATGCGTATAAAAACTTCAAAAATAGTAGAAAAAACGGAGGAAGGCGCAATGTTTAAACGTGTGTTATTGCGTTTATTCGTAAAAGATGCCACCAAAGATCCTGTCAAGGTTTGTAAAAATGTACAGATATATGACAAAGGGACCGTCACGTGGGGTTCCAAGCCTGCTGTTGGTAAAAATCCAATGGATTGTGTAACATTTAAACCGTTAAAACGATTTGAATGGGTATCCATAGATATCACGAACTGGGCGCGTGATTGGGCAAGTGCACCAAAAAGTAATTTGGGCATGACATTTATAGCAAGTTCAGAAGACACATTTAGCTTTGCTACTGGTTTATATGCTGATCCACGCCAACGTCCTATACTTAGTTTAAGCTGCCATGGTGATCGTGATGACATTGGGGAGCAACCAGAGATGAAACGTACTTGGGTACATGAAATGAACAGAATTGCAAAAGAGATGCGGAAAAAAGGAAAGAAAAATCCATATGGCGCTTTAAAGTTGAACGCAAGCAGCAATGCAACAGTTGTGGAGCAAGTGGAGGAATTACACGATATTAACGGCGATACCGATATAATCAATGGTAAAGTTGTAACCAATGATAAAAAAACTGGATGGAATTAAGCGAAGCTTAAGTTAGATTTCGAGAGAAATCTTCTTGCATTAATTTACGTTTTACATTTACCTTATTAACTTATTGTTATTATATTTTATTATTATTTTATATTATATACAGTATTATTATTATTATTATTATAATAATAATACTATTATGTATAATATTTACGATCCAACTATTTTACCTTAATTTAGTGTAGAATCGCACACACCACCACAATTGTACAACAACAATTTATATAGTTTAGTGTACCAGGTATTAGAGTGTTGTTGATAGCTCAAATGGACATCGATGAGGAAGGAAAACAAACGTTGATAGTGATTTATCTATTTATTTATTTTAGTCATTTTTCAGTATGGTGTTTTTAACATTGTTAAGAAAAGTAAAATGCACTGACAACGGAGCGCGTGTGTTAGTCCGTACGTTTGTCTCCAATGATAATAGTGCTAAAATAGGATTAGCGAAAGTTGTTCCGTCAAGCGTATCAGTGGTAGCAGCAGCGAAGAAGAAAAAGCAAGCAATAACAAATGTATTGTTTTCCTTTTTGACTTGCGTGTTAGGTGCCCAAGTTATAAAATATCGTTACATGAAAGATGATGCTGAGAGTGAACTGAATGAACTACGTCGCAAGTTTAACGAGAAAAATATTTCTATTGAAAAGAATAAAATATTGAACTTATGTGACGAAATGAATGCAAATGAAAAACAAAAAAATATTTTATTAAATTATTTTGTGAATAATAATGACATAGATAATGATCTTGACAATAAGCGTGATGGTTGTGGTATTGAAGAAATGAAAAATGATGACACAGGCGATGAATTAAATGGTGCTAAAAATGAAAAAAAACTCAAAAATTTTAGAATTTAAACACCATATTGTGAGGATATTATGTTTTTTGTTTAAAATAGCCAATATATAATTGGTATCTTACTCATTAATTTAAATAAAATTTTATATCTCTCTGTGATTAATAAATATATATCGTTGCTCGTAGTATATATATATTATAATATATACATATATATATGAATGTGAAATTTTTATCGACTAAACCTGACATCTAACATCTAGGATCTAGGGCGAATTTACTGTCTTTGGGGTGTGAATCAATATTCATAAGTTATGAAGGAGCTCAGCGGAAGACAAAATGTCTAAATTTTGAGTCTTCTGGGTTTTGCGTGATTTTTTACCGGGTCTGGTTATAAGTTTTGTTTCTTCTTCGTTTATTCGATTTCATTCGGGTTGCAATGCTGTCTACATCCATCTGATTGTTCATTGTGGCGTTAGTTGTTGAAACATTAACAGTATCAGTGTCTATAGCCAACGAGTTGTTCTGTTTGACCATTGTGATTGAAATATATAAAAAATATATAAATAAAAAATTTAGCGGCAATTATTAGTTCTATTTTTAATGCATAAATATCATATTATTTTATCATATATGATGATAATTATTAATATTAGCATATCTTCTTACTCATTTAAATTTAAAAGTTAGAAGGTTTTTAGCACAAAAAGTATTTACAATCCGTTATATCAATCCATCATATTTTTTCCAACAATCCTATCATATGCCCATGAGGACTTCGTAGTGACGCCACTTTACCTATCGGTGTATATTCAATTTTACCATCTAAATGTGCACCCATGGATATTAATGTTGGAATTTTCATATCAAAATCTTCAACTTCAAAGTTCAAAAATGGGCCATATCCAGTCGCCAAAAATGCTTCGTTACCGTCTATTTCTTTTATCAATATTGGCGTCTCAATGTCAACATTCTTTGAGGACGAATACAGTTTAGCAGAGCTTTCTGTTACACTCACAGGGGTTAAACCAACTCCATTTGCTCCGTAAAAGTCCAACGCGTGATTAAGCATACCACGCCTGATAAATAATACTATTTGTCGTATTGACGACATTATCGTTTGCGAAACAAATATTTGGTAACATTTTTATCTTAGGTTCACGCTTGTGTTAAAAAGACGCGATGTTGTTTATAGTGCATTATTTATATTATATAGTGAAACTACTAAAAAGGTAATAATAATGTGAATAAAAAAATATAAGCAAATAATAATACTTCACGGATAATAACACTGTATTTATTATTATTATTATTACGTTTATTTTATTGTAATACCACGAACAACTATAATTTGATACTATTAAGAGAATTTTTAATATCATATAAAAATCACGGCTATCCACCAGTACACGACTATATTTGAAAAATATTTAATTCCTACATTTCATTATTAGATTGTAATCTTTTGCAAATCCATAAATACTTTCGATGATGTATGGTTTCGTTCACGCCAGTAAAAGCCGTCAATCAAAATTCTAGAATCCTCGAAGCCTTGTTGCTCTTCCTCCATTTTCATTAGATCTTTTGTATTTGCAAATGTAGTTGCAGTAGGTAACGATCGTTTCCCGTTTTGGATGTCGGCTATTGGGTCATTTAAACGCAACCATCCACCTTTGTTGCCGCTAGATTTTATTCCGTACATCTTTGACTTCTTTGCATCAATCATGTTCCAAGCCTTGCCCCTTCCTATCTCATTTCCTAAATTAGTAAATAATTCGCGTTCTAGTGGCACAAATTGTTCCGTTATGTGGCTATTAAACATCGTTTTTCGCGCACATAATACATCCTTTGTTCCAACTATTTTTTTCTCAACCCGGTATAACTTTATTTCAAACCATACATTAGGTACAGCTGTACAATATACTGTTTTGGTGTATTTATCTTCTCTCACCACAAAATTTTTTGACATGTCAACTGTGAAGCCTGCATCAAATATTAATCCATTTGATGCTTCTTTGACCTGTGTACACTTGGTGAAAAATGGTTCTATTGCATTAGTACTATTACCGCTCCCGACTTTATTTCTTGTTCTATCAAACGGGGACATTTGTTTCCATCCATCCTTTAAATTATTCATAAAATCATTATTTTTAGTCTCTTTGTCATCCATATCATATGCTTCGAATTTAACATAATATTTTGAATGTTTGGAACCCTCGTCTAATATACGTTTAGCAACCACGCAGCTTCGAATGTGAAGCATTATACCTGACAAAGAATCTGTGGATTCCATTAAACTTTTAACAGGGTGGATAACCCGAGTCCCATCTTCCTTCTCTTCCGTCAATACCCTGTAAGGTCGTCTTGTCCCGACCAAAAACATTTCATCGCGTAAATGTGTCGTATTATTTGCCCCAACTGCAACTTTTTCAACCAAACCTAATCCACCAATCACAAAGCCAGCAGGCAATCCTCGAAGCCCTCTGCCCACTCCATACACAAAACCCTTCATCCCTGCTTCTCTAGCACCCTCGTATGGCCGCAGCGCAATGCCGGCTACCCCTTGTGCAATGCTTCGCCCAAGTACTTTTACACCTTGACTAATACCTTGGCCCAGCCAAGCTGGGTCATGTCGCTCTTCCATATCTTTGAAATGAGCCATTTTCTTCAATGTGTTTCCAGCAGCATTTGTTACATGACCAATTGTGCTAAATGCCCCACCTACTGCACCTTGGCCAACTGCCATTCCCATATTCTTTATTGCAGACAAGCCTTTACCTCTCATTAAACTTTCGCCAGCTGATTTAAATCCAATTTGAAGGCCCTCTGCAAGGCCCATTACATCTCCAAATATCTCTGCGTGAAAAACGATTTGCAAAATTTGTCTTTGAATATCACGAGTGTAGCTATTTACAGTGTCCCAAATAATATCTGTTTGCGTTAAAAATTCATTTTTGCGTTTGATAGTGCTTAGGTTGATATTAACTTCCAAGTCGCCCACAACGCCTCCCAGAACCCCACCCAAACCTTTCCCTAAAAATGTTGACAATCCACCCGGTTTTTTCTTATCATCATTATCCACATTATTTAACAATGATAACGAAATCCGGAATGATGGCATGCCAAAAAACTCAAAGTATGTCATTTCTTCTACCTGCGATGGAATATATGGTTTTACCATCTCCCCGCATGCTCGGTTCAGCTCATTTATCGCTGCCAACGTTGGATCAAGTGGCAATGGGTAAAAAAGGTTTAATTTCCAGTACATTTCCACAACTTCATTCATAATGTATCCAAGTTCTACATTTAAATTCAAATCACCAATTTCTATGACACCACTTTTCACCATGATCTTATCACTACTTGAACCCAAAGGTTTGAAATAATCGTATTTAATTTCTAATGCTGGTATTAGTTCCATACTTGGTTTGTACCCTGGAAGTCTACATGTGTTATATCCTGTCATTACCGGCTCAATAACGACAGGTAACTGTGTATCTGGCCGAAGATCATCTGCTTGTAAATGTACCATTGCTAACCTCCAAGAATTGTTATAAACCTTCAATGAGATCTCATTCAAACTAATTTCCACCAATTCTTTTGGTTCTGCATCAACAATTGCCAAGATAATAGCGCCTATTTGTACATCCAAGCGATAATTTTTAGACAACATCAATTCTTCGCCAAAATTTTCTATGGCGTCCTCTTCAACATGATTAGTATCGCCCATGCATAAAACTTTTACAAATCCATCAGCTTTTACGTTAAAATAGCACATGTGCTTGTCCCCCTTTATCTTATATAGAGTATCAATTTTATCGACATCAACCCGAGTCGATTTCAATTGCTGGAAATTAATACTTTCCTCGAGACTACATTTCTTATGAGCAACGCATATAATCGGTTTGCCCGATGGGTGCGGAAGCACAAAGTCGCGATACTGCATTGGAGGGATTTGTCGGATGTCGTTTTCGTATTTATATTGCCAATAAATCATAGTTTGGGTCGATGATCTGTTCTCAAGACGATAAGGCGCTTTTGCAATATCAAAGCATAGGAAAATGGTATTATAATTGTAACCAGTTTCATCAAAACCAATAGAAGCCCTACAGATTGCTTTATTATGAATGTTGGAATCTTTTTGTATGTACATGAATTTTGACTCCCCGACTAAATTTTCATTATAAACAATTGGTATTGGCTCGTTCCACTGCAATACATTTTTTGTTCCATTCCGTGCTGACGCCCTAATCGAAACCTTTGGTCCGTCCCCTCTACTAAGATTAAAGAATCGGTAAATAGGACAGATTCCACCAGGCTGCACACCAACGCAACAGTTTGTCTCGTTTTCTCTCATGTCGCGGGATAAATTTCCTGCAAATATATCAATTGGAAATGGCAAATTATTCTGAACAACATACATTGGAAGGATTGTAACTGGCATGTACATATTCATCGGCTCCAATAACGGAGCTGTATAGAAATTAAAAATGCCTGTCTTAGTCCGTATTTTGCTACTTTTAGGTATTCTACCATACGCTCCGTACCAATAACCTGCATACATTTCAGTATATTCAGTAAAACCTTTTAAAGATACCTCTGCGTGTATCATTTTCTTCGTTTTTCGTCGATCATATGTATCAATCCTGCATTTAAACAGCGCCCCTTCAACAGGTTTATCGACAAACACATATTTTTCATCTACCAATCTGAAAAATATTTTTGTCTCTTTTATCTTTTTACCACCATCGTCATCAGCTAACTTTATTGTTTGTGTTTTCAGCTTACATTGTAAGGGTAAGCCAGTTAAATTTTTAAACCAGAAACGTGCAGAAATAGAAATAACTGGTGCGTCTAGCGGACCCCACTCTCCATCGATTCGAACACTTTCCATATTTGTATTTGTTCCATCAGTAATAGGAAATCCGACCAAAGGATGCTCCGCAATTTTATCTCGGTTGATTTTAAAATTAGCATCATTACAGAATGTTATGCCATCTGGCAAATCATCCGCTTTCAATATTTTGCCTGTCTCCGTATTCTCCTTACGTTTTTTTCTTCCCTTGCGGCGGTCTAAAGCTAAGTTTAGCGTTACATTTTGGTAATCGCCAACATCCATACCATACACAGATGTTACACTTCCACTATTAGCTAAAATTATTGGGAAATCATCTTCATGTTGGTTGGCAATATTATGGTTCAATTTCAGATAAATAGGAACAGGTAAATCGTTCTTAAATTTGAACTGTGGCAATATAATTATTTCCCAAAGTTTTATATCCGTGTTATTAGACGCCGCTGTATTTGTCAATATAACATTTGCACCAGCAAGGCCACTTGCAAATTCTTTATCGTAACGCTCGTGGTTCTTCAGAAATTGAAATCCATCTTTGTCTACCCCAACAGTGCGCCATATATGTTCATCGGTAAATTGTATCAGCATTTGTGTTTTTAAATCTACCCATTTTAATGGCACATGTAAAGTGTCAGCTTTCCTAGTTAAAGTAAAAATCTCGCTTTCGTCGTTCAATTTTAACATGACATTTATATACTCCCTCTCGGTTTCAAATTCTAGTTTATTGACAATCTTTAAAATAGAATGAAAACGGTGTACTGTTCCAATTTCTGGTCTTTCTTCGTGTTTTATAACTATAGCAGACAAATCGTCGATTTTCCCATTGCCTTTCAAAGCATCGCATTCATATGCAAATATTTTATTATTTCGAGGCATTTCAATGTCCGAATATTTATAGCCATGAATAGAAATAACGTACCGATTGCTATTAGCACCTAATTTTTTTGCTAATATAGCAACTGCATCTATAAACTCGGGCATCGATATTGCGTCGGATAAATTTTTATCTGCTTCCTCCACTGACTCTTTGATTGTGTCTTCGTGTCCTTTGAATGGAATTTTGAAAATATTCAAAATTTCATACATTGCTTCCTCGCAATGGTTAAATTTTATTAATCCAGTACCCATCTCATCATATTTATTAAATGTACTACGGATTTGTTTTTGTTTTATTGATGTAGATCCATTAATCAATCGTATTAAGTAAGGGTATGGGCACAATTCTGAATTTGAAGTAGTTACTGTATTTTTGTTATCAATACAAGTGTCATTTTGCTCCTTTTTAATAGGATCAACAATATCTGTCAGCAATGAGTCTGCAGTTGAGGTACTAGTACGCAGTCGGTTGCTTAATTCTACATTAATACCGGTTATGGCAATTGCTTCGTGGAGATTATCCATTATATAAAATCCTCCAAATTCACCGATGTCATTTGAATGCCGTAAATTATTGTATGATGCAACTCCTGTTGTGGCAAATGCTTTGTTTAAATTATCTATTAAAGACGTGAGGGACAAAGAGGCATTAATTCGCAAAGGGGCGACAGCAACTACGATTGACGTTGCAGGTGGAGAATTTTTATCATCTTCGGTATCATGTGTATAGAATGAGTCTACTACAGGTTCATCATCTTCACTACTTTCACTCTGCGTGGTAACTTTAGCGTTTTGTTTCGCAAAATATTCGTCTAAACTTACAGAAACTGGCGTATTTTCGATCAATGGTTCTTGATTACAACTTAAATTATTGTAATAATTAGCATACAAAAGAAAATAAACATGCCCTTCCCATAGTTTAACGTCGTTGTCTTTCTTACGATACGAATTTACATCCACTTCTACCGAATCAATGACGAGTTGTAATGCTGGTACAGGCATAGGGATGCTCAAATCAATTAAACTAATATATATTCCACCTATATCGACTGTGACCGCCGTTTCCATTTGGAACGATTTTGAAATAGCATCATTTGTGGATGCCTCTTTTGCTTCTCCATTGTATGTGGTAACAACTTTAAACAGATCTTTAATATTTATTGTGCCACTATCTGATCCAGGCTGCAATAACCAATCTTCATCAACTCCATATTTAATCTCCTCTTTTTCTAGTAAAATTGGCGAGACATAATGTGCCCATGCGAATTTAGCAAACTCATAGTGGCAACAAGCACGTACCATTTTTTGTTGTACGTCCAAGAGATCTTGGCCTTTAATGGATTTCTCTTTATTCACCACACCTTCATGAATCAAAATATCCCAAAATCGTTGCTCTTGGTCAAGTTCATCAACTGCTGAAAGCTTTCCGGTTCCTTGCGTAAGACCTGATATTGTCGACATCACACTGGTTCGTCTACTATTTGAACTACGACCACTTGACGAATTAGATGCAATAGATAATGATGTTATGCGATTCAAGTAGTTTTGTTGCTTTTCCGATTCTGGAACACGAAAGTCTGAACCTGCATATTCACCGCACTTTAAATTGATATCAAATTGAGTTTCGAACAATGAGTTATTTACCATTGC
>JACKZZ010009239.1_pt1 | contig 17521 bp, 11 predicted proteins | sample 8027871 | NCBI WGS metagenome assembly JACKZZ01 (sample SAMN15724774, study PRJNA655200) | protist metagenome | isolation source: fluorescence activated cell sorting (FACS) single amplified genomes of... | place: USA: West Boothbay Harbor, Gulf of Maine | collected 2000-07-19
GACTTCCCGGAGCTATCCGGTCCCCTAGAGAATTAACACTCCCTACCGGCTTCAGCTCGAGCAATTTTTTTCGGCGTTCCTCCTCTTTCCGGCGTTCCTCCTCACGGCGACCCTCCTCGGACGTCGCCTTTGACCCGGATTGAGAATCCTGCTGGGACATTTTGCGATGGTACACTGATGGAACGAAATTACTAGGTCTCAGACTCTTGGGTTTTTAGTGTAGCCTTACAGAATCAGATAGTACAGTAAGTATTTCTAGCGCCGCGAAACGGAAGTTTCTGTGGCGAATGCTTAATAATAATATCAAACTATACAGTATTACGCTTTTTTACTGTAAAGAAGCGGTAGCCTATTTAACAGTAACTGAGGTCTGAATAGACTGATATGAGATAAAAGGTCTGATTATGATAGGAGATTCTGAATCTTATGGGGAGTAGACTAAGAAGAGACTAAGAAGACAGTCGAGTCTGAGTCTCTAACAAGCCGGAAAAAGGGATACGATCTATCAATAGGGACCTATTAATATCAATAGCGGTGCTAGCGGTGCTTGAGACCGGGAGGAGCCAAGTGCTTAATAACGGTTCTAATATGTGTTAGTCAAAAAAGTAGAAAAATAAGCCAGACTGCCAGCTCTCACTGCGGGTAGAGAGGTAGAGAAGAAGGAGGAGAGTGAGAGGACAGTGAAGAGAGTGAAAAAGTGAGTGAGCACGGTCGTGGTTCAGTTTAGTTAAAGCACGGTGAAAGTGAATATTATACGTTTGTAGCCGGTCAATACCCCAGCTCTGAATCATGAAATAAAGCAAAGACAGAGAGAAGACTTGCTATTGCACCCGAAATCTCGCGGGACGTCTACAGAGAAGACAGATAAGACAGAAGAAATGTCAATGAGGGGTGGTGGGAAATCAGAAAAAGAGTCGACATAGAAGGCCGATAAGAGGGAAACTAGGTGAAAAAGACAAGCGAAATGGACAAAAAACAGTCGCGAGATCGAGTAAGAACTGTAATACTTAGATTGACTATCATATGCTCTTCGTGGTGGACTATTTGATGCTCTTCGCGCAGTGAAATAGACGATTTGTTATGCACTTTGGCGCTTTTGCGGCACGTTTCCGGGTGAAAATTATAATACGCATTTGGTATGCACTTTGGCGCTTTTGCAGTTTTGCGCCGCGTTTCAACTAAATGTAGGAGACGAACATCTGTCTTGTTCGCCTCATAAGAAGTCGTGGCCACGAGAAGCAGCATTGTCGTGGGACCTGTCGTGGCACCGATTCTGACTCTGAATTTGATTTTGAATCTGCTTTACATTGTCATAGGCGTTCAAACCGGCTTCTCAGAAGCGTTAATTGTTCGCATTCCCCCCCCCTCCCTCGTTGAATGCGTTGTTCACATAGTTGCAACAAAACCACTCCGTAAAGCAGTGCTTTTGCTCCGTATGCGATAAATCACGCTCTAAAATGCATTTCGTCAAAAATTCATAAGGTTTCAGGTCCGGCGAATGATTCTTAAACGCAAATGGGTCCCCGCCCGCCGAACTCCCTCTCGCCCCCTGACAATCCCTGACACATTGCTCGTAATTTCCGCTACAGGCTTTTCCCATTTCCTCCGTAGCACCGGCGTAATCCGTCCGCAATCGGTCATAAAATTCGGAATCGCGCACCTTATTCTCTGGGCACCCAACGAGATAATCCCTTCGGTAGAAGCAGTCCTTGATAAACGGGAAGAGTACCAATGCCGTCGCCGAGTAGTCGACCAAATCGATGTTCAACCGTCCATTTTTCGTGTCTACCAGCGGATGCCGTATCCCCTTGGGCTGCAATATCTCAACGGTTGGTGCCTCCACCCCGGGCAAATCCACTGCCGGGCAGCACTCCCCGCCCATAATCGGATAAGTCTTGGGGAGTTTCACCAAGAATCGAATAACGGCCTTCTTATAGATCCCCCCGTGGATGAAGAGGGTGCCCCACCACTCGTAAATGCTGGAAAAACTCGGCAACACGTACATATTCTGAGGGAGGAAAGGCGGTCCAGGGTTTATGTTCCCGAATAAAGAGTATTCTAGGAGGAGATCGTGTACGGAGAGGGCTGAGTCGGCTAGCTGTGCACGCTCTTGGTCACTCATCAGAAGCGCTTGAAAGTCAAAATTTTTAATGGCTGTAACCCCATCCTTCACCGCGTCTATATCCACATGAGCGTTCACCTCGTCTTTGAGGTGGGAAGCGTTTGTAGTCATGGTTTTAATTTAGGGGTGTTACAGGGTGGTAATTATGGTTGGGCTTAAAGATGACGGGTCACTGTTATCTAAACAAGTTCTCTGAATTTCGGAGCTATCTATTAACAAGAAGCACGACGCTACGGTGCGGAGATAGATAGATAGATTCGGATTGTTAACGTGCCAGGGACGCAAACCCCGTGTCCCAATCGGACCGGAGGTACACGGCGGTGCCACTCTAACTCACATTACTCGTTATAGGCCTCGTGACTCTTGTGCGCGGGTCTCTAACGCCCTCAAAAGCGCCAATTCGAACACCGTTTCCGTTTCCCGGCCTGACTCGTGAATGGCATCGACCATGCGGCGTGGCATGCCACGCTTTTCACACTGTATCGTTCCAAAACAATGGTGAGAAACCGGTCAAAACACCCTGGTTTCGGTAAATGAATTCTCAGGTGACAGTGACATCTATCAATCTGTACTTCACTACTCATCGACGCTATCCATATACCCTCTTCCGGAGCTAGTGGCCACCACCGTAACGGACTTTTCTCGGCCCAGAACCGATTTCTCCTTGCCAAGCATCGACTTTTCCTTGCCCAATAATATCGACTTCTCCCTCCCCAAAACCGATTTCTCCTTTCCGATCCGTTCCGACCTCCTCCCCGGACTGGTTCCCCTCGCGGAAATCCTTCCCGCCCCTGATTTCCTTCCCGCTTTCGGCCCCCCAAACGGGTCGTCCGCCCCGAACAAGCACTGGAAGTTGGTCTGTTTCTTGGGCGCCTCAGTTTCGCGCCGATCGACCTCATCATCTTCCTCCAGAAGAGTATGTGATAAATTTTTGCCCATAACACTACTCGCGTCCGACCGCATCTTCGCCATCTTCCCCACACCCGCACTCACGCCCGCATCCGACCGCATCTTCCCCACCAAAGCCGCCATACCAGGTCCACCCGTTTCGGACTTGACCCTCCCAACACTGACGGGGGCTTCCGACTGCTGTTTAGTCATCACGTTCTGGAATCCAGCGAACTCACTTTCTGAGACTAAATCATCCACTAACGTGGTGGTTTTCCCCATGAATATAGAGTCCCGGCCCTTGCCAGGGCCATCCTTAGCATCGGACTTCTCTTTTGATTTGCCATCCTTGTCTTTATCGGGAGTTTTCTTCCTCGGATCCTTTTCCCCCGTGACATTCCTGCTCTTCCTATTCGCAGTCCCCGGGCTCGCCGACCGCTTGTCCTTCTTTCCATCCCTGCCAGGTGAGACAGAAGCCCTGCCTCCCGGCCCCCCGGGGCTAGCCGGATTAGGTGACGCTCCTCGGTCCGACTTTCGCGCGGAAACCTGTGACTGCCGGACTCTCGGACTGCCGCCGGGGACCTGGGATTTCCGCGACGATCCCGGAGGAGACGGACCTTGACTCTTCCGCGCCCTGGGAGACCCCGGGACCTCGCTCTTCCGCGGACTGAAACTCGGAGTTTTCTTCCCAGCGGATCCCGGGGCCGTATCCGCCGTTTTGCCGCCAATGCTCTTCGTTTTGAGAGAGTTCGTCTTGCCGACCTGGTTTTTGGCTAGTTCGCGCTCCTTTTCCTTCACAGCTCGCGATTCTTCTCTTTCTTTCTCTTCGCCCTTCCTTAAAAGATAGTGGTACATCCTCCGCCTTTCTTCGACCATACTAAATCCAACTCCCTGGTCCGAGAGCTCGTTGAACGTTTCGCCCACTCCGGCTGGTTGGCCCGTTTTGTCGTCCTTTTTGGACTTGTCCCCATCCTTTACTCCCCCTGGACCCGTTCCCACTGCAGCAGCACTCGCATTCGTCGGTCCGGGTGATTCCCCCTCTTTAGGCACCGACCCCCGGAGAGCACTCATTTTGATCCCCCCAGTTGTTGTCTCCATACAGCGCAGCAACGATGCGTTGTTACCGTCGTTCAACCAGCACAGTTCTCTCATTGCTTGAGCGGTCTTATCCTGCCCAGCCTGGTACTCCAGTTCTAGGTTTATTCGACGGTTTCGGAGGTTTAACTCTGTTAATTCGAGTTTTCGTTTCACACGCGGCGACAGGGCATCATTGGGGATGCTCCACATAGTGCTTTCATACTCTTTCCAAGAAGATCCGAGGTAGGTGTCAACAAGGTCACTCCTAAGATCCGATTTTCTCTCCCGTAAATAATCTTTAGCGTGCTTAATCAACAGAGTTCGGCGGGCTATATCCCTAGCCTCCCGCTGATGCCTTAATTTGATGGACGAGGGGGATTGGGGTGAAGTCGGGGAAGCGTCGCCACGACCTGTTGGAGACGCTCCACCACACCCAGGCTGACCTCTTGGGGTCTTCACAGCGAAAGCGGGAACCGTAGACGCAGCTGCACGGTCGGCCGCGGAGGGAGAGCACGGTGACGCCGGTCGATCGATGCCACCGGCCTGTTCTCGCTTTTTTTGGAGGAGGCAGATGCGTTTTTCGACCGACCGAAAGACGTTATCCACGTTAGTCAGACCAGGGTTGTTCATCTTGTGGAAGTGAGGTGGAAACTAGGCGAACTAAGGGATATACGGACGCTATACAGGAGCTATACAAAATCTACAAACTCTTAACTAAATTCTATCCAATTCTAGTGTACAAATGAATCTGAAAAATCTGAACAGCGGGGATACCGCAGCAAAACCTGTTGGGGGGACGGATAGGTATCGGGAAGGAATTGAGCGAATATGCGGTGGTATTACAGTCCGGCGCGGTTAACCTTCTCAACCAAAAAACGCAACAGGTTCAAGTGAACGAAGGGTGGCCCTATGTGTCTTCGAACAGCCCTGCGCCTTGATGTAAACCGATTCCGAAAGAAGGTTTAGCTATGAAAGAACGGTCGGCATGAAGAAACCGACTAAAGGTCGTCCGGTGGACGCTCATACAAAAAAGGGTTGTCTGGCGGGTGAGTTCTGTTGAAAGCTTCTCGTCGACTAACGGGATCCTCGCCGGTAACCGCTCGTCGTGCTGCTTCCCCAACAAATTTCGCGTTCTCCCACACCTGTTGGAGGCTTCCTATTGACCCTAGACCGCCGTATTTCTCAAACGCAACTGGTCCCCAATTCCAGTAGGGGCCGTATGCTAGTCTTGCCCGACTTCTGCTCTGAGATTCAGCGTCCAGGCCCATTAGCATTGAAGAACCGAGGGTCCCGAGACCGGCTAGTCCCGGCCCGTACCGCCGACTGGCTGCGGATTCCTTCACCACCGGATACTCCGGAATATAGGGTCCCCCGGCGATTGAGGTCCATTGATTGAACTTTCGGACAATCGTGGCTCGAAAAAAGATCTCATCATGACCCACAAATTTCGCTGTAGGAGTTTCCCACACAAAGCTCAACGGATTCGAAGGCCAAAACTCCTGTACCCTGGTGTTCCTATGCGTCAAAGAGTGGACGCCGCAGGGACCGTACTGGATTCGGGTGGCGGAGTGGGGAAAGGAGAGACCTGGGAGGGAAAATCCTTATCTGGATTCTGATCTGGATCGTGGAAACTCACATCATCTTCAAACAACGGTTGGAATGTTGGAATCGTGTTGCTTACCTCGAACAAATCGTCCTATTGGCTCATAACTCGCGTCATTGTAGCGCACGCTTGCCACCAGGAATCCGGTCATGTCCGATACTGTACATGAAAGTTGGAGTTCCTCGGTTTGTCCCTCGCGATAGCGGCGTTGTGCGGGCAGATTCACCAGCTCCACCTTGCAAAACTGATCCGCGCGGCGCCAGTCCGAGGGGGAGCAGCCGACCTCGAAATTGCAGTCCTTGGCGCCCTCAACATGGGCTTTTACCTCCATTGGCAGCAGCGGGAGGGCGATTAATATGAAAATCATCAGCCAGACCTGCCACATGGTTACAAAATGGGGATGGGTATAGTTGGTGACAAAATCGGTATGGGTATGCAAAATTAGCTTAATGCGAAGGTGTTACAGTTAAGACGCTAAGTCAATAAGTCACGTGGTATGATTTAAGTCTGAAAACCGACAGCAAAAAAGAGGGCTAAGCGCGGCGATTTTTGATGAAAGGAGCGAAGATGCGTCTCGCACACACCGCCGGGATGCACCCCGTCTTATTCGCTGATTAGATTGGAAACTCACTCTGTTGACTCAAAACTCGTCGTGCAACGGTACTCAAACTCATCGGGCGAACAAGAGTCAATCAAAATGGGGATTCCTCCTACCCCGGAGTGGAGGCAACAGATTTCTAACTGCGCAAGAGTACTCAGTAGCCATTCGGTAGTGCTGGTAATAAGCGCGGGGGTATCACGTAGTATGATTACCCACACCATGTGTACAGCTGCGCAGTCTAAAGTGAGCTGGCCGGCTGCCGCATTTTTAGCGGTCGTGACTTCTCAAAAGGTTTAAGATGCAAGTGTCGAGGTTTGCCACCTCTTCGATTCCGAAGCCTTGGACGTACTACTACTCTTTCCAACCCGGTAAATTTACCACGGCTTGAACAGGGAACATCCAGCTCCTGCTCCTGTACCCTTCCCAGGGTGAATTACCAGGGCTTAAACAGGAACATCCAGCTCCTGCTCCGGTACTCTTCCCAACCCGGCTTCCTGCTGAAGGAGGTCTCTTTCATGTAGATTTGGGCGAGGAAGACGGTACTCCAGGTGAAAATAAGGTGTCCCCACGGCACCCAACTCCAACCATTGTCCCAACTGCCCGGGCAGAGCGTCGCAAACGCCGCGTATATGATCATTTCTCCCAAATAGTTCGGGTTTCTACATGAGTAGAAGATGCCGTCGCTGATGAGGAACTTTTTCTTGCGGGCTAGTTCTCGATTGTAAAAAAGAGCCCAGTACTTCTGATTATCCGCAATCAGCATGATAGCGGAGCCCATTGCGTAGAGGAAAACAGCGATTGAGAGACGGACGGGGGTAATCTGAGAGGAATTTGAATTTATAGCAACGCGTCTCTTACAAGACTGTTACAAGTGCCGTTTCTGATATTGTCATTCTTCTTCAGGTGGGAATCCGAATACCTACCTCCATGTGTTCGCTAATCAGCAAGTACGGGGCGACCCAGTAGGCACCTACCTCCATGTGTTCGCTAATCAACAAGTAAGGCGCCACCCAGTATCCTGCTACGATTAAGGCGCTGTTGATGGCTCCATACCAGGGTACAGCCTGCTCCCAACTCGCATCTGGAAACCAATACCAGTCCTTCAACAACCACAAAATCCCATAAGACCCATGTAAAGCAGTGTAGGTCAGAGCACCGTAGCTCCAGTTCTCATACTGATAACAGAGGGCCAAGCAGTAGGGGAGGGTTAACAGCTTAAAGAAGTTAATCACGTGTTTCAGCCTAATCAGACCATCGTCCAGCGACTTGGGCCCACCTATGCTCCCATGAATCACCACCTGCATACACGGGTAAATAACAGAGGAATAAAAGGTGTGGATCGGGCCGGGTTTGTACCCGCCCTTCCTCGGGCTGCTGCCGCTCCGGGGGGGCGACGAAGAGCCGCTCTTGGGCGACTTCCCGCGGGGGGAACGCCCGCGGGAGTTGCGCCGCTTCAGCGGGGTAGACATGGTTCAAGGATGCTGAAAACTTAGTTCGGCACCTACATTCACAGAAGTGAGAAGAATTTGTTGTTTAAAAGTAACACGCTACTACCGCCGGTGATTGTCATTCATTCGCACTACCGCTCGGAAAGTCTACACTTATAAGAGGCTGACACGCCAAGCGCTGCGTTTCGTGGAACACCAACAATTCGAATTTCAACGGTTTCACGAACGAAAACCTCGTCGTTTGGGTTATATCTTGCGCTTTTTCTTTTGAATCATGGGATCGCTATAACCAGTCGCTTATCCTGGGCTGTTGCCTCAGATCTGGGGCTTCCTGGTCCTCGTCGGGCTTCAGTGGCTCAAGATTTACGGTTAGTCCGACACCTCTTACCCGTGTCGGATCCACCCCCTTGGTGCCGATTTCCCCGTAGAAAAGGTCGTCGACGGCTAGAGCATGTAGGGGCCGCGGTAGGGCATTACTAACGCCTCCCCCCGAGCCCGACGCAGCGCTCCCAACATTAGCGGATTTCGTCAACTGGTCACAGGGGCCGTGACCTCCTGGTTTCGGCGGTTCAACCCAAGTAGGACCGGCTACCAACAGTCGCAACGTGAGCCTGGAGACACGGTAGGTACCCGGTTTTGTAGAAGCAGGACCGCTGGCACTGCCGGAACAACCACCAGAATTTGAAGAGGTGATCCCAAACGCGGTTTTCAGTCGCCCTTCTAATTCGTTAGCAACGTTTGCGAGGAGGGTGGTGAGATCTTCGCGGGATGTTGGTCGCACTCCCCAGTTCATCTCCGATGACATAGTCCTTTTCTTGTACGACGGATTGGTTAGGCCCGCGGAATCCCCCTCCCCTCCTACTCCTACACCACCACTCCCTTCCCTGAGACCACCTCCGGCCTGCCCCGGTTGTCCTCCCCTCAAGTACACATTGGTCGAGGCGTCATTAATAGCGTTTTGGAGGATTTCCTGCTGCCGGATTCGCATGAGTTCGTCGTCCAAATTTTGGCCCTCATACTCCTCTTGCGCCCGTTTTCCCTGACGTTCTTGTCCCCCCCCGGCACTCCATACATTTCCAGGCAGCAAATGAGGGTCAACCCCACTGGCGAGGTAGAAGAGATTCTCTCCGGTTTTCCCTCCCATTTCGTAGCGGGCGAAACGGATCCCCCTTTTAACAAGGTCCCCACACATTTCCATAGTCCCCCCGAACTTCCCTCCTTCCCCTAGTTTCTGCTGCAATTTCCGTCCCACCCCCGGAAGATCTTTCAAAGGAATTCGGCTCATAAATGACTGGGTTTCTCGTTCTGGAATGACTAGGCTGCCATTAGGCTTAGCACTCTTGCTACCCATTCTAGCCACAATCTGAGAAGCCCCTATCCCAATTGAACAAGTCACCCCCCCGGTTCTTTCTTTGACCATTTTCCTCAACCCATCCGCCCACGTCCGTCTCAATCCTGGCGACTCCGCCACATTCTTCGGAACCCTAACGGCTGCCTCGTCACAACTTCGCATATCCACGAACGGTGATTGCTCTAACAGCAGAATATAGACTTTCTTCCACGTGCTCTCGACCTCAGCAAGTAGTTCTGGGGTCACTGAGCAGAGTTGGATTTCCGGACAGACTTCTTTGGCGTACCTAACATACGTAGTCGGAACCCCTCTTCTACGGGCAGCGTAATTAGAGCTACACACCTCCGAGAAAGGGTGAAGGCCGGACACCACGGCTGCAGGGGTCGTGTCTCGGACGTGTTCAGGCCAATTCCTCGTAGCCACCCCCGCGAAAAAACAGTCCATATCGAGGTAGGCCCACAGATTTGAGCTTTGGGATTTAGAGCGTACGACGCCCTCCAAGGACCCGGGCCCCGTGGAGTGAGTCCAACGCTCGAACCGCTCGCGCCACGTACCCAAAAAGTGCAGACGAGAGGCCTTGTGGAATTCGAGGACATCTGCTGGCTTCGAAGGGGAGGTTTTCTCCTGGTCGGGCTGTTTCTGTTGGTTTCGCGGCGTCTTCGGCGCCTCCGGAGGCGGCGCAGCAGCCTTAGGAAGATTCAGGGGACTCGACATAGAGACGTTTCCTCCTGTAATTGCCGCACCCTGACCACTTCCTGTTCCCCATGATGACGATTGTGAGCCCGTTCCACCCATTGCTGCCCCGCTGTGACCATGACTCTGAGATTCAGAGGCGGTAACAACTGGTTTTTTCATCCCAGCTGCGCCAGCACTGCCCGGGCCAGTTTGTGGTCGCGAGTTCGGCTCCCCAAATTTCTGTCGAACCCACGCTGAAAAATTCAGCAATTTGCCGCCGAAATTTCCATCTAGATCTAGACCATTCGTGTCTGTTTTGTCGACCTTCCTTCCACCGCACTTCCTACACTTGGTAGCTCCGGCAGAAGCGGCAGCGCCATCCTTGTTCTCACCCTCATTACTCGACGGCCGTCCAGACGATGTCTTGTCACCAGCGGTGGCATCCTCTGTATCTCCGGCCGTTTTCTCGTCGACGCGCTGCCTCTTAGGAGCGGGCTCCTCCCCGTATGCGTCAATATCGAGGTCGAAGCCGAACATTTTAGACCGGTTATACTGGCGTTAAATTTGACTACTTCATTTTCATTTACTCATATGACGACCGCACAATATAGGTACTTCAAAAATACCTCTCGGTATAGTACTCTATTCAAACTCAGCTCTCAACCTCAGATTCCTTCGTGACTCACAAAATCGTCCTCCTGACTGAAACAAGGACAAATTCAAGCCGAGAAATTGTTATTAATTGATGGGAGAGAGACCCACCCCCATCCCTTAAAGTCTAAGACGACGTCAGTAACTATCACGACCGTAAGTATTAACGCGAACAGTTCACGACTCGTGATAACCAAACCGGCAGAGACTCAGTGACAGACTGGTGGACCGGTGGATGCATGTTTCCGCGGGAGTCTTTCTCTCTAGGACAACTTAATTCAGGTCCCTAAACCCTCGAGCCCCCGCAACCGGGGATACTCGACAAAGATATTCACCCCGATACCCCTCGCCCGCGTGGCGAGGCCAGCCGCAGGTGACGGTAATATAGTCTTAAAGTTAGAGGCCCCCCGCGACAATTCGCCACCGCCCGCTGAATGCGAAAAGGTAGAAGACCTGAGCAGGGCGCGGCTTAAACCTCATCGGGAGGAGCCATCTCGTACATCCAGTTCAGTAGACGGCAGCGTTGGCCGGCCCAGGTTGGCGTGAGAAGCCACGGACGTTGGCCCAACGCGCGTCTGGCAATGGAAAAACAATCACAATAATGGAAAAATCACAATGCTTGTTCGAAATTTTAATTTGTTAGTGTACTATAGTTAATATCCGTCCATTCATAGTGCCGTAAATACAAGTAGTAACGTTTGTGACAGCGGAAAATGGGGAAAAATTCGCCAGTAGCGATGCCGATAAAATTCAGCGAAATTAGTCTTAATGACTAAAGATTTGACTAAAGGCCTACGGGAAAATGGTCCAAAACTCTAACCTGTGAAAAATAGATTATGATACAAAACGTTGACCAGTAGTCTAGTGTAAATATGTCCGGGTTCCTGCCACAAAATTGAATCGTCCATTCAGCCCCTCACCTATACCTCGCTCCATCCGAGGCTCCTCACATCTCCTTACACATTGTTGGCCCACTCGCTAGTTGGGCTCCTCCCACGCTCATACTGGCCCACTCCTAGTTGGGCGCCTGCCGCCGTTACTCATGTTCGTCCTGCTGTCCATGCGATTGGTCCTCAACCTGTTCGTACTGAGCAACGAATCCCCTCACCCAAGTATCGAAATCCCCCCTGGAAATCACCCCATCCACCACCTTCACGCGACCTTCCTTGTAGGCGGTGAGGAGGTCCATCGCTTGAATAATCTCAAAAGTAAGACCCTTGGAGGCGAGGCCGTGCATGGAGAAAGCGCGGGCCATCTGGGAGGAATAATCATATTGGGAGATTCGGGGTGGCAATGGTCCTGTATTCGGATTTCTGATTGTTCATGATTCCATTCCATCTCATCTGAACTCGTTACTCATGAGTCATCATACCATCCCGACTAGGACTTACCTCGCTTCCCGCTCCCTTCTCCAAGTAAGCCCGTTCGATTTCGCTCCTGGCACCTACCTCACTCCCTGCTCCCTTCTCCAAGTACGCCCGTTCAATTTCGCTGAAAACTATGACGCCATCGCTATTGAGATCAAAAGTCTTAAAAGCATGATTGCAGAAGTCCTTAATACGCTGTCCGTTTCCCACACGCCCATCCCCACTAAAGCTCCTCCTCATGCCCCCTACACTACTGTTAGGTGAGAGCGAGCGCATACCAACCAACGATCCGAAACTCGGCTCATCCAAACTCGAAGCGGTGAGAATGACTCGGCGATCCGTGATCCCTCTTGGGGCGGCTGCTGCGGTTGAGTTCTGGAGGTTAGAATGCGGATTCCCAACGCCGTTCGACTGGTTCGCCAACGCCCTGCGGACGTTGGTCCACAGAGATCTTGGGACGCGAGTCGTCATCGTAGTAGTCTTAGAACTGTGGAACCCGGATGAATTCTTACTTTAAAAAAGAATTCTTATTTTAAAAAAGTGTATGTACCGTCACAAATAGCCCCTTAGAGTGAACAGGGTGGTGTTACTAGATACAGTTCTGGATTTCTTATAATTCCCAAATCGGGGCACCAACTGTCTGGTTTCAGACTGGTTCGTCAGCACTCGCCCTGTGAAAGCCTCAATCACCTGGAAAATGGCCTGTTTTAGGCTTACACACAAATCAAATGCAACAAAAGAGGTGAGAGGCCTAAGTAGTACTACGGGAGGAGATGGGATAAAATAGGGGAGGAAAACGTGGTAATGCTGATTGTGAGGGAAAATGTGGTAATGCTGATGGAAACAAACTTCGGACCTGATAGCGATCATGAAAAACAACCGTGAAGACACCAAACATAATGCTACGGACGTCTCAAACCTCTAAAGCTTCTCTCTGCCTCTGGTCTTAACCTCCTAACACATATCTCGGTGCTCGTCCGCAGTCTAAAGCTCCGCTCGAAAAAGTTCTTTCTGTTCGCCCTAGACTCTCTTAATAGAAAATTGTCAATTGTGTTTCACTAAATTGGAAAAACCGACCCCAGTCGCTCAGACTGCGAAATCGTCGTGGGATCGAAGCCATTTCATCGTCTCAGGCTGGAATATCCCGGGGATCGAGCGATCGCCTATTCTCCCTTCAGCCGCTTCGCCTTTTCAAACCTTTTCCTCCGTTCCGCCCCCCAGTGTAGGACTCCGAAGCCAAGGAAACTCAGCGCTACTCCCCACACATGGAATTTCCCAAATGGTTTCGGAAAAAGGAAATAGGAAGCTACGAAGGTGACTGATTTCCGGACGCTACACACCGCATTGCTACGGGTTGCGTCGAATTCCTGTATGAGCCCGTAAATCCAGTACATCCCGTAATAAGTCAAAAAATCGTCGCCAAAAGTCGCTAAAATCCCCCAATAATGCGGCCTGAAATTCTCCATAAGGAAGCGAACGAATCCGAGGTTTCGGCTTGGGAGAGCCATCAAGTGCGACGGAGATAGAAACGTGCTCACAAAAAGCAGGGGCTCACTGAAGGGATCGACGAAAGAGTGCTTTCCGGAGGAGGGGGCGCGCATTCCCAGTCCTGTTCGGTAGAACTCCTCCTTAATTGAACCATCAGAGGATTCTCCTGCTGTTAGAAACCATGCTATCGCTTCATATAATTCCCCACTAAGAATGATATAGCTCAGAAGAAAAATTGCGGCGCACGTATACTGGCAGGTCATAAGCAAGGCTATGGACAGATGTCTCTGGGAATCGCGTTCCTGACGGGTGGTCTCAGTCGTTCCAGCAGTCCCAACGCTAATTCCTGAATTCGCGGACTTTATGCTCTTTGGGCTGATCTGTCTTAGTTCCATCGATCGGCTCTTCGCCCCGTCATCTTCCATGCCCGAAAATCTATGCTGGATAGAGCCGTGTAAGACCTTCTGCTGAAGATTCGCGCTATAACTGCCCATGGCAACATTAATGGCCATAAGAGCTACGCCGATGAGGTTGTAGCGGGGGGATTCATACTTCTCACCCAGCCCAAACAACACCAGCCCCACGTAAAATATCCCCACCCCGGCCCCCTCCCACAAGGAGGGGGAGTAGTTGCGGTGCATAAGCGCGCCCAGACTCAAGATGACGGGTATCTTGGCCGCTTTAACCATCGCCCCGAACGAGACCGAAATATGGATATAAGCAGCGGCACCGCACCCGTGACTAATAGCCCACACCAGCCCGCACAGGCACGCATCCCGGAACAGGAACTGGGGGCGGGGGCCGTACCGGGAAGAGAAAATGTTGGGCCGGTTAGAGCTGGTAGGAGAAAGAGCTCCGGGGGGATCTTTTTTGCTCAGCCAGGCCAGTTTGACCACCCGTCCGAGCGTGCTGTCCCACGCCTCCCGTGTTCCCACCCGGATCTCCCGGAAGAAGACTTCCTTCGGGTAGAATTGTTCTTTCAGACCGAGCCAGACCTCGGTTGGGACGAGAAAGCCGTAGACAACGCACTCAACGGTTGTGTAGAACCACCCAAACCTGAATCCAGGCCGGGTAAAAAGGGCTTCCGTACAAACTGCAGCGATGCCATGAATTATCAGAACGCTTCCTGCGAGCTGAAGGAACCTCATGGTTTTGGGGGTCATAGCAAAGGACAGCCGGTCCTTCACCTTCTGTGGGATCCACCCCGGTCCTTTTTCGGAGGAGTTTGAGGAGCCGGACTGCGGCGGAGTCGGGTCCGCATCCACCGCTCTCCGCAGCCGCGAGGAGACGCCGCCGCCGGGAGAGGAGGGGCGGGAGGACGGTCGGGAGGACACCGCACCCCCGAAGGGGCGCGGCTCCCGAGAAGAAACACCGGTGAAGTCGCGGGGTTCTCGAGAGGAGGACATTTCGATTGGAGCGCAGTTCTTAAACTGAGGCTACCGTTTTCGGTTACGACTTGATTCTGCGCCAAAATCGGTTCATCCACCAACAAAACAACGAGGTATCACTGAATATTTGCCACCCAACCACGACGTGTATCCGACGAGCACACGCCGAATCTGAACGAATCTGAACACCCTTAGCGTTTGGACCAATTTTCCGCTGCTGGCCTCGACGAAGCTGAGGCCGAGCACGGGTGTCTCGCGTTTTTGACATTTTCACAATGCAGTTAAATTACAGGGTTTTTACACCCAAAATACGAAGTACAATGCGACTCTATGTACCCAGTATGACCCTAGTTCAGTCTTCCCACGATTCCCACCGCTAAATAACTCCGTCCCGCAACTAGTTAATCCCTCTTTGAATCCATCCACTCCAATCTATTCCTCGATTCCCGCCTCACTATTCCTCGTCCTCCCCAGTTTTTCATCCCAACAAATCTTCCTCCGCAATATTCCTTCCGTCAAAAACATCACATCCATCTAAATCCATCCCGACTCAACCAATCCCCTTATTCCAACCTCATCCTCTTCTTCTTCGACTCTTCCGCCTTTCCACTCTTAACGTGTCCCCGCTTCCTATTTTCCTTGGTGTGGACATCCCTCTTGGCTTGAATCATGGCCTCATGCTTGGCCTTTTCTCCGGCCTTTGAGGCCTTTCTCTCCTTGTTCTTTCGCTCTTTTTCCTTCTTAACTGTATGAAGTCTTGTTAACATGGAGGCTTCTTCATGCTCCCTATCCGTCCTAATCACAGCAGTAACGGCCTTATTGATAGCCCTACTCGCCTCCCTACGATCGACCTGCTTCTGAGTCAGCTTCTCCTTCTTATCGTCCTGCTTCATTTTGCTCGAATACTTGAGGGCGGCCTCCTCCCGCGTTTTGCTCTTAAACGGAAGGCTCGCCTCTAGCTTGGATCCGAGCTCGAGTTTGGCAAACTTCTTTCTATCGCGGATGATCTGAGCCCCGTATTCGGTTTTATCAGCGTGTTCTTTGAAGTAAGCAGCGTCCGTTCCCTGTTCAAACCGCAACTCCCCCGCCGACTTCAGCCGCCGCCACCCCTCCGCCGAGCACTCCTTCGCGGCTAAATCAAGCATAGGGTTATAGAAAGGCTTCGGTTCGACTTTAACCCAGGTCTTACACATCACTATATCAGTCGACTTCAACCGATCCTCAAAAGTTGCGCGGAAATGACCTTCACTCCCGACCGGCTTCTTGATCTCCCCGCGAATTCCGGAAACCGTCTGAAGCTTGGCGTGGAGGGCCTTGTTAACCTCGAGATCGGAGTTGAACATACCACTGATAAAACTCGTATTCTTATAAGTCTTATACGGTTGCCCGACGAGTTTCAGTTTTTTGACGACGTTAAAGGTGCTCGTAGAGGCCTCGAGGGTGTTCCCCGTCGCGGAAACACGGTAGTTGGCAAGCCTCTCCTTGTGGTTTTTGATGAAGACGCAGCCGGTATTGGGGGGGACGGTGGGGGCTTGGAAGGTGGCGAAACAATGCATGTGCTCCGGCGAGTACTTGAGGAAACGCATGCGCTTCTCGTTGCGGTCCTCGAGGGAGTAGATCGGGAGGGTTTGGAACCTTCTCCAGCCCATAGAGCAAAGCACAGGATCGTTACTCTTCATCTGGGAGGGGGCCCAGCGGTGGCCCTTGACCCTCAGCTGCAGACTCGCCATCTTCAATTCACCCGGAAGCAGGCCTCCGATAACTAGAGGCTTAGTGGTTTTCAGAGAGTCGACGGAAATTTTCGGGATCCCCTCAAGGACGATGCGGATGTAGGCTCCGATAGGGATCGCGGTTGACTCAACCCCATCCTCCAAAATCACTCCGTCTTTAGTGTATTGACGACCGAATTGGGTCAACTCTTCAGATGCGGTGGTGCTCCCTTTCAGGGCGAGTTCTTGTTTCTTTTTATCGGATTTCGGGGCGTTCTCATCGTCGTCATCAGACCCCTCTCCCGCCGCCTCTTTAAACCCAGCCTCTCTTTCAGCGATCTTCTTTGCGGCCTTGTCCTCATCATCCTCAGAACCCTCTGCCCCGGATTCCGCCCCTTCCTCGCTCTTCTGCAACTTCTTCAACTCATCCGACCCATAACAACCTTGGATAAACCGAGTCGCGAGTTTCGCCTTCATATCCCGATCCCAAAGGAAAGCTCCTTCATGGGGTAAGGTGACCACTCTCCAGGTTTCGAACCCATCCACGTCGTCAGCCTCGTTTTCCTGGTCATCGGAATCTGAGTCCCCACCCGCCTTAAACTGCCCCTCCTCCCCGTCAGAATCGCTATCCTCAAAAAGACTCATCTGATTCTTGCCGAGCTGTTGTTTGGAGGATTTCTTCTTTCCCGACCCAGACCCGTTCCCCGCCTTAATCTCCCCGGATTGAGTGGCAGCGGCCGCTTGCATAGCGGTCATTGTTCCGGTTTTTTTACCCGTGGTAGACGCTCCGTAAACCAGTTCCTGCAACGACGGCTGGGCTTTAAACTTCTTCCGGGCGTCCTTGATGAACTGGCGTTTGAAAGCATCCTTGTCGGCGTTGGATTCCCCCTCCCCCTCATCCCCCGATTCTAGCTCTTCGATCTCAGGTCCTTTATTTTCGTCGTCGGAATCCTCTTCTTCCTCTCCCTCAGACCCGCTTCCTCCCTCGGTCTCCGTCTCTTCTAACCAATCGGCTTCATCCTTCAACGCGGGCTGCTTTTTGGGGGTACCTCCCTCACTAAACCCCGTACTCGGCGCCGGACGTCTCTCATGACGCAAGTCCTGGAGCTCTCTGACGAGGCGGATGGCCTCGGGGAGGTCTTCTTCCTTCTTA
>JACKZZ010008244.1_pt1 | contig 17519 bp, 8 predicted proteins | sample 8027871 | NCBI WGS metagenome assembly JACKZZ01 (sample SAMN15724774, study PRJNA655200) | protist metagenome | isolation source: fluorescence activated cell sorting (FACS) single amplified genomes of... | place: USA: West Boothbay Harbor, Gulf of Maine | collected 2000-07-19
TTGTACATGCATGAATACTCACTACTATGACCACTTTTACCTGCAGGATACATAAAAGATATATCAGGTAATTGAGCATAATTGCATATCATATGAGATACTATTGGTGCAATTAATGTCCCCGTACGTAGGAATAACAACGCCGCGATATAGCCGAAAATCGTTGTGTACGTTAACTGAATTATTGTTGGCATGGCTACTTTCATCATTTTCTGTTTAAATGATAATATTGGTACATTTGACATTTGTGTTTTTTCTGTGGATGTATATGATTGTGTAGGGGACAGCTCCATCCATCGCGAATAAGCATGATGAAAATGTGCCACTGCAAACCACAGTGGACACTGCATGGCCACTGACCAGGGTACAGCATTCATTTCATACGTATGTACGTCTCTGTGTGTGGTTATATTTGTAGATTCTATTGATATAGATGCTAGCAGTATAACAATCATAATAGCCCGGAAGACAATCTCTTCAGTGATAGGAGCTACAAGCAATGCACGCATAGACGTCTCTGGAACCATCTGTGCCACTGTATACTGCTCCTGTAATGTTTTCTTCCATGTCGCAAGTGGACTTACACCTGTGCTACTGCCGCCACCTCTTGGTGCACAAATACCATCACACCCAATATCATTATGAATAGATATATATAAATACAATAGGAATGATACTATTGGTCCTACGTAAAAGATAGACATCAACGTTGTTGTTATAATAATTGATTTAAATATATTCCCTAAATCACAGTTCATTCCCATTGCTGCACTAAATGAAATGTTATTTAATAATGTATTTGATGTCATTGTTTCATTGTTAGTAGATTGATAGGATTTGTAAATCCAAGCAAGAATCAATATTTGAATTACAGTACTAGCTGATACAGCCGCTGAACGATAGCGTATGTGCTTTGGAGCATCTCGTGACAAATTCCTCACTGCTTTGGGGACACATACATATAGTGATAAAACATACGCCGAGGCATTGGCCAAGCACAGTGACAAGCTCTCAAATCTACTAAGCATCCACCTATCTCTACTCCAAAATTACGCTATTTAATTGATTATATGCATTCAGCAGATATAGATAGATAGTGTTCTCCTTCCTCTATGTTATTTAAGTCGAGAAAGTCAGGAATCCTACCACATTTTCTGCACCCCACGGGGGATACCATTTTCTGCCGTGCCGTGTCAGAGGATCTTTAGCTCTTAAAGACACATGAATACCCACCTCAACATAAGAATAACATAGAGTGCATTGCAGTCTCCTTCGTGGATATGCGCTTTACTCGCTTTCTTGCAGTTGGTGTAGATTACTTTCGAATCTTGGACATTGAGACAGATGCTACAAATGAGGAGGTCAAAGCTGCCTACTTAAGAGAAGCTAAAATTTGGCATCCCGATGCTAATAAAGCACATGATGCACAACATAGATTTGTATTAGTGAGCGAAGCTTATGAGAATCTTAAGAATGCTGAGGGTAGAGATGCTTATAAATTTGAGATAAGTCCAGATGCTGTAGAAGATTGGACGCAAAGTGGTAGAAAAAATAGCAAATATGAACGAGCGAGACAAGATTATAATGATGTGCAGTATGAATATGATGCAGCAGAAAAAAGATGGAAGTATGCAAATAATAATGCAAATGCTAGAAAATTAAAATTTGCCAAAATGTTTGAAAGATTTATTCATCCACGGATATTATTCTTTGTGTTACCTATAGGTATGCTGACGTTTTATGCAGTGTCTTCATTGACACATAGAGCTATTTCTGATGTAGTAGCAACAGAATCAATGGATTTGCCATCTCCAGATAAAAGCACTAGCCTAGGTTCCAGTGCTGCCGCAGTGGCTGGTGATACCCAGGCTAGTAGCAGTGGCAGCACAATGAATGCTAATACCTTAGAAAAGGAGAATCCAAACTATATTCGTGCATGGAAGAACCCAAACACTAATCAGTGGGAAACTCCTGCTCCATGGAATCCATTATTTAAGTCGACAGAGGTGAAACTTGTACTAAGGTCCATTGTTATGGATTCTCAACCACCTTCACCTGGACATGGGCATGGGCGAATGAGGGGTAAAAAGATGTAGTTGGATGTGTATATGTATGCATATATTGCTTGTTTGTGAAAAACTGAGATATGAGTGTATATGTTGAATGAAGGTGCAAGAGCTCTGGTCGCGCTCTTTCGCACTTAGATTGGATGGAAGATCGTAGGATGGGTTTCTTTAGTAGGGCACATGACACAGTATTGTTAAAGTAAGTAAAGACACAATGCACACACTACTCAAATATGGCACACAAATCATATGAAAATTACGATTTACCTCTCAACTCTGTTCTGCCGGGACCCGAGTTAGATCTGAGAAGGTCCCCCCCTCGAAACATCTTATCCTCTGAATAGAGTTAGTGATTGATCTTCTTCAAACTACTTAAAAGTCAGATCAGTGTATTAGTTTAAGGTGTAACATAAAGTTACGATGTCGAGTTATGATGATGATGATGATGATCGTAGTATTACAAGCGAAATTTCTGGGGTATCAGCATTGACAAATACACTAAGTCAAATGGGTACTCAAGCTGATGATGCTAGTGATTATGGTGATTATCAGGATGATGATGGTTATGGTGAACATTATGCTCGTGATGATGATGATATAGAATGCGCACATGCTTGTGCTTATTGTGGCATAAGAGATCCAAATTGTGTTGCACAATGTATGGATACCGGTAAATGGTTTTGTAACGGTAAAGGAAATAACAGTGCGTCACATATAGTACAGCATCTAGTCTTAGCAAAGAAGCATAGTGTTTGTTTACATGACAATAGTGAACTGGGAGAGTGTGTTCTGGAATGTTACAATTGTGGTACAAAAAATGTATTTAATTTAGGTGTTGTGTTTGCTCAAGAACAACAAGCAATGGCATTAATTTGTCGTGACCCATGTATGAATAATAAATCTGCATTAAATGATATGCAGTGGAATAGCGATGAATGGCAACCTATTATTAAAGAAAAAGAATTCAATGATTTTTTTGTTAAAAAACCAAATACTAAAATGCAAATGTTGTGTAGAGTTCAACCAAAAACAAGCGAAATTGCTACTGCTGAAACAGTATGGCGTGATAAGCCTGATATTAGCTTTGAAGAAGCTATCATAGGTGATCTTGGTGAAGAAAATGAAGACGAATGGCTATACAACCATGCTGTTGGGGAAAATTTCGAAGACGCATTCACTTATCAAAACAAGATTGCACCACTTGTATTAATGGAATCTGACGAAGATAAGAAATTAAAGGCAGATTTAAAATATGAAAATATTGATATTAAATGGGAAAAAAATGGCAAAAGACATAGAGCTGTTTTTACTTTGCCTAATCTTGTGAACAGTGGTAGTATTAGTGGTGCAGATGATGGCGACGCTCCTTGTATGATTGGGGACGAAATGAAGGTAACATTAGGTAGTATTAACTTAGCACAAAATGGCGGTTACCCGTGGGAATCTGTTGGTAGAGTTGTTCATGTTGAGAGTAGTGAAATAACTTTGGAAATAGCTGCTGGTGGTGGTAAAGATCGTAGACGCAAGGGGTCCTCTAAGCGCAGTAATGGGTCATCTAGAAGTGGTAGCGCGGGTAGTGACTTCTTATCTGCAGGAAATGACTTAGCAGGTAATGATCGGCATGGTGGTAATAGAGTACCAGATAAAATTACAGACTGTTATGTAATTGAACTTATCTGGAAAAGTACTTCATATGATCGTATGCAGACGGCATTAGTTGCATTAGCTACCGATGAAAAATCAGTGAGTGGGGTATTATATCATACACTTATGGGTCATACAAATATCCCTCGAACAGAATTTGCTATAGACTTACCAGAAATACTGCAAGTGCCCTTAATGCAAGGTGCCAAAGATGCACCAGCTGGATCTGCCAATACGCAAGGTGCCAAAGGTAAAAAGAGTAAAAAAGGTAAAAAAGGTAAAAAGGATGATAAAGATGAAGATAAGGAGGAGCCATATATGGCAGAACCTAACGCATCTCAAGATCATGCCATAAGAACTGCATTGACATCGCCTCTGTGTCTAATCCAGGGCCCGCCAGGCACGGGTAAGACTTTCACATCTACATCAATTGTGTATCATTTATCGCAATATAGTAAGCATAGTAAAAAGCAAATACTTGTTTGTGCCCCATCAAACGTTGCTGTGAATCATTTAACTGAAAAGATAGCAGCTACAGGGTTGAAAGTGGTGCGTATGAGTGCGAAGACTCGAGAAGCGGATACTGTGGATATGCCCGAAGAATTGAAATCATTATATTTACATGAAATGGTACCACAACTAGCTAAGATTGAAGCAGAAAATAGCACAAGAGAAAATAGATCTAAACATGACCAATTACATAAATTAATACAACTAAGAAATGAAGTAGGTGAATTAAAACCTAAGGATTATCAATTGTACCAAAAATTATACGAAATCGCAGAGCGAGAACTGCTTAAAAAGGCGGATGTTATATGTTGTACTTGTGTCGGTGCAGGTGATCCTCGTTTAGATAAAGCAAATTTAAGATTCACACATGTACTAATAGATGAAAGCACCCAAGCCATGGAAGCGGAATGCATTATTCCTATAGTAAAAGGATGCAAGCAATTGATACTCATTGGTGATCAAGCGCAATTAGGACCAGTTATATTATGTAAAAAAGCAGCTAAAGCGGGATTGGGTAGATCATTATTTGAAAGAATGATGCAACTAGGTCACCATCCAATTATGCTTGAATTCCAGTATCGCATGCATCCAGACTTATCGGATTGGCCTTCAAATGAATTTTATGGCGGAAGATTACTCAATGGTATAGGTGACAATGACCGTGTTCACGAGGCAAAAGATACTTTAGAATGGATACAGGATGAATATGGACCATTGCAGTTTCATACTGTGATGGGTGTGGAAGAAGTGGCTGGCACAGGTACATCCTATTTAAATCGAAAAGAAGCAGAAGCTGTTGAAAAACTTGTCAGTGCTTTATTCAAGAGTGAGGTTACACCAAAAGAGATCGGTGTTATTACACCATATGAAGGTCAAAGAACCTATACCACTACCTGGATGCGGGCTAACGGATCTAATGAAAATAAACATTTGTATGATCAAGTGGAAGTTGCGTCTGTAGATGCATTTCAAGGTCGTGAAAAAGATTTTATTATCTTATCTTGTGTGAGATCTAATGATACACAAGGGATAGGTTTCTTAAAAGATCCTAGAAGATTGAATGTAGCTTTAACAAGAGCTAGATATGGTGTTTTTATACTTGGTAATCCCAGTGTATTGGGTAAAAATCCGTTATGGAATAGCTTATTACAACATTGTCAAAATTTAGGTGCACTAGTTGAAGGACCACTGAAAGAGTTACGTGTCTCGAATGTCACATTGCCTATAATACGTCAGAAAAATGATGTCCCATCTATTGGATACGGTGGTATAAGTGGTGTGGCCCAAGTTCGTCGTGACAACGATGACTACCATAATCGTAGTATGGATAATGCATATGGTGGTGTTAGTAGCGATGTCATGAGTGGTCAACCTTATGAAAGGAATTGGGGTGATGCCACACGCTATGAATCTTATGGTAGTACAACATACGCTGCAAAGAGTGGTAATAACGCATCAATTACAACAGACTACAAGCGTGCTAGTATTGAACATACATCTAATACAATTTCCATCTCACGAGCCGATGGAAGATTCGATAAGAGATATAGTGATGTGGAGAAATTTAATAGTTCATATCAATCTCTAGTTATTGAACAAACCAGAGCAGGAATGGCTGCATCATCGAATTCAGAAAATACGTTTGATGATGATACACTTTCATTGAGCACTATGCATACGGAGAATACACTGGGAGCAATATCACAAGCAGCATCACAGGCTCCAAGCATGTATGGAGCTACGAAGTATTAACTGTGACAAGAGTCAGGGTAGAGAGTGGTGTGTAAAGAGTGTATATACCTATAGAATTCATAATTAAATTCATTAACAATCGCACTAAAAATACAAGTAAAAGCTATCTCTTCGTTGCAACTATTTGTCAGTGCATTTGTCGCTTAGTTCATCATAGTATACATATATTTACATTACTACTACATGATAACATCATTATATGGTGGTACATTGAGGAAGCATCTGCCTTAGTTTCTCGCTTTAGACTGAAGATTCTCCAACGGTTTCGAAGCATCATGCTCCGATACTTCGTCTGGAGTATCAGATTCATCACGTGACCTTTTACTTCCGACACTTACATCTGTCCTAGTACTCGTATTACCATCAACACCACTACCACTAGTAGAGCTACTTGCTGTCCCTTTATACCGCGCCAAGAGACTGGACAGCGAACTGTTCTTCAGAGCCTTTACCTTCTCCACTGTATTCACACTGTGACTACTACTAGTGCTAGTGGTAGGACGAGCAGCGTAGATACATTCTTCTGGTACCGGATAAAATACTGCTGCCCATGACCTTTCCATGAAATGACCAGTTTCGGGATTACTGCTTACATGCACTTCAGCCAGAAGGTCCTTGTAATAATCAACAGTACGATGCTTTATGTGATTAGTACTCACAGCAAACATGGAATAATAACACACAATATGTACTGTAATATTACCAAAGAAATGATCATACCAATTGCTATATGGTCGCCTTGTAGCTGGGAGCACATGGACGGTGGGTAATGCCCCTGCATTAGTACTATCAGTGCCCTTCCACTTCTTAATCATAAATGGACCTAAACGCCCTCTTACACTAGGTACAATCCATTGTCCAGCGAGTACAGTATTGTTTGTATCACTTACACGCTGGAAGATTTTAGTAGTGTGCTCTATTTTAACGTCATTCATACAGGAAGCCGGCAAAAAGATGGTGATATCAGCTAGTCCGCGTCCCTTTGCTGCTCCCACTGCTGCCTCATCTACCTCATCTTGGCTATCAGTAGCAGTTACAGAAGGCGCGTCCGCAGTATCTGAACTTGTTTCGTAGTTTGTAACAATATGATGTAGGTATGTATCAGCTTCTCTGCCAAGATTATCGAGTTCTATCACACGGAATTGCATTGGATCATTAATCAATCCACGAAATCTTGCAAGACTTGCCTTGTTCGCTCCACCGGTACTGCTATGCGCTATTTGTCTTTCTTTTTTCATACAAATAGCATTTAATATTTTATGAAGATCGTCACCACCTTTATTATATATGGTAACAAGTACGGTTTTGTTGGGCAATGTTGTAGACTGTGTGAGTGGAGATTGGTAGGATAGAAGGTATTGAGATGTTAGCTTTTCTCTCTCTCTCAAATTGCATGAGATACTAATGAAGAGACATGTTTTTTGTGTGATATAGATGTATAAGAAGCTGTAAAACTTGCACTAGTGCAGAACTTACTTCGCATATCAATTCGAGCAGATTTGCAATGTCTTCGCGGAAACGCGACACGACAATCTCTACTGTGTCTGATACATGGTCAGACATAACTATGCGAATGTTTTTGATTGATATAACCAACTAAGACTCACACAATGGTAATTAAAGGGGGGAATCCAAAACTCAGATATGGGGTTAGGGTTAGGTTCCAAAAGCCTTGCCCTCTCTCTCCCTTAATCTCGCGTGTTTGTCATACCAGATATAAGATATGGAATCAATACTTAATGAGTCGGAGAAGCTCAAGAGGGCGGCTGATCTTCTTTTTGCGAAAGCGCAGTTCAGTGATGCCATTGTAGCCTATCAGAGAGTCGAAGAAACACTATCTAGTGCACGTGGCCATATTCAAGTTGAAATGACATTATTACGTACATACTCCAATTGCACAGCGTGTTATTTGAAATTAAACAAACATAAAGAAGCAAGTATTTTGTGTGAAAGATCATTAAAAATACCAAAAGCAAATACTGAACCACAATTGTTAACAAAAATATACCATAGACAAGCACTTGCATTAGAAGCCCTGGAAAAATATGCGGATGCTGTCATGTCTATAGATAAGGCAATTGGTATCGACTTGTATGAGAGACAGAAAACATATGAAGCAACGCGAAAAGAAGCAGCTGAAGGGAGTCTGCCACCAGCACCAACGCGACCTGAACCTCATGGAGAATATCGTGCAAAATTATGCAAATTAGCATTAAATAGCAGAGATACATTTGTTGCATTGCCCCCCGCTCCTTCAGTGATCACACAATCTGAAGTAGAGTCTGTCATCAGGTTAATGCTCCAGTGCAAATGTAACCCACATAATAAAGATATGATGAATGCATTACATGCATTAACTGAAAAAAGAGGATTTATTGATGTAAGGGATAGTATGGGTAACACTGTATTATGGGCAGCATGTCAAAGTGCAATGATTAGAGCAGCGAAGCTCAAAGTAATATTTGACGGTGAAAAGAAGGAAAACGAGAATAGTATTGGTAAAATTAGTGATAATGCTTCTTTAACTGACAGTAGCAGTGTTGATGCAAAAGAGGAAGACGATCATGATGATCCTGACAAAGTTTATCCAGTTATAGCTATATTGCTATCAGCTGGTGCAAATCCATCACAAAGGACAGCCACAGGCGGTAAGACCTGTTTACAATTACTTGCTCTAGCTGGTGCTTCAAAGTGTGTTCATGCATTTGTTGAAATGGGTGCTGATCCAAATGTAATTGATGCCGAAGGATGGACAAGCCTGCATGTAGCATGTGCTATCAATAGTCCAGCAAGAGGCAAAAATGCATTAACAGTGAAAATGTTATTAGATGCTGGTGCAACTGCGACTTCTCCGAATAGTTTGGGTATGACTCCATTAGCCTTAGCAGCTCAAAGTGGGTGTGGACATAGTACACTTCTTTTATTAAAAGCTGGTAGTAGTATAAATTTCAGATGCCGTAAAGGATATAGTCCAACCGTTTGGGCCCTCATCGGCTCTGATGGTGCGGACAATGAAGCCATGGGAGTTCTCATGCAAGCTACTCTTGCACATGAAAAAATATATAAAGAACAAGGTAAAGTGACTTATTTAATGCAAGAAATTGAACAAGATAGAAATTGTTATGCATTTAGTAGACATGTTGGAATTATCGCACAAATTGCTTCATCAGGTGACGAGCTTGGGGTAAACGCTAAGTCTGGTGATGATGCAACTAATACTGGTGATACAGATGCTGAAAAAGTGGCATCATTATGCGTATTAGCCCAATTAGGATCCATGGATATCAAGATTGATAACAAGTTATGGGGGCTAGAGAGCTCAATCACGGGCTCCACACCTACTGCTGATATTGGGGATTCAATTGGTGGAGTACAGGGTGAAGATCTCGCAGCTACTACCAATACTGATGAGAGCGAAACTAGTGCATCAAGTACTGAAACACCTGCATCAAAAGTAGAAGTTGAAAATAACCCTTTATTTGCAATTTGGAAATGTTGGGATATGATAATACCTAATATTTGCCGAAAAAAATGGTTGCCCTTACCCAAGAGTGTAGCGGCTTCTGGGATAAATGCAGAACAGACACAATTGTCAGGTGATGACTATGTGGAGACAATGCAAGCGGCTCCACGCTTAGATCAATGCTGGTTGTCAATTATCCAGACTGCCATACCCAGTAACACTCAGGAAGGATCATCCTTATTATCCTTGCATGGCTCTATATGTGGCAGTGGTGATGATAATAGATACTGCCGCCCTTCTATAGTTGATGACTTCGAAGCATATTGTATTGCACCTTTACTTATACGTTTTTGTAATGTTATACCTACAAATTTAGCATTACAAGCTATAATAGATAATGTAGCAAGTGGTGCCAATGGAAATGCAGCTGCACTTGTTCCTGCTGGAACAGAAGCATCGCATGATGAACTTGTGAATAGAGTGTGCAAATATTGGAATAAAGTACTGACATCATTACAAAACACTTCTACAAACACTACAGTGGAGATTCCTTTAGTAAGACTGTACAACATAGGCGATGATGTTTCGGTACCAATGAGTACTGCTACAACTGTACAATTAGCATTGAAAAGCACAACAAGTCAATGTGTTGTAATATTAGTAGATGGCCTGACTGCACTGAATCCAGAGAGTGCTATCGAGAAAGATACTGTGAGTGCTAGCACTTCGAATAATAGCGTGATGAGAGAGGTCATCGAGGCAGTATGCACCACGAATGATTTGGTGGAGAAGCAGTCATATGTGCTACCTACTTGGGTGTATGCCGACACTACTACGATGATAGTACTCGGAAGATAAGGCACAATGTACATAAGCACCAGAGTTGTGTGTCACCACGGGGACACAGGAGACACAGCAGTATAATCAATTATAGAATAGCTTTTTTGTAAATAGCGGTTGTAAGCAAGAACAAAGAGCCAATCGTTTTGATTTTTTTTGGCGTCGGGGCTCTCTCTGCATCCTGTCTCTCCACGTTGGCCACGTGTTACATTCTGGTGTGGGAACTCCAGCTGCTTAACAGCTCTGGGGTATTTTTAAAGAAAGAAATCCCACATTGTGTGGTGAGATTATATCCCAAACGCGGCTTGGTGGCTGCACATCGTGATATATATCATGAAATCTGACGAGATCACCTTTACAGTCACCAAAGCGGATATTCTTGCACCAATCCTTGCTGGGTCATTCGCTGGTGGCTGTGGCCTCTTTGTAGGTCATCCATTTGATAGTTTAAAAGTAAGAATGCAAGTAAATCAGAATCTCGAATCTCCAAAACTCAATCTTGCAACAGTGAAACAATTGTATAGAGGGGTATTACCACCATTATTAACGGCTGGTATTATGCAAAGCTTCTTATTCACAACATATGAATATTCTAGAGTCATGGTACGACGTACTTTGGAAGCTATGGAGTGGGACAGACAAGGTGCCGCTCAGCGTGCTACCACCAGTAGTAGTAGTCGTCGTCGTAGTAGTAGTAGTGGTCATATTCAATACGTCAACTCTTCACAACAATTGCTATCACCTGCTGCACAGGACCACCTTCTAGTGACTACATATGGCGGTATTATCAGCGGAATGATTCTTGCAAACATAAGTACGCCGATCCAAGTTGTGAAGGTACAACAACAAGTTGCGACAGAAGGTGGATTACTGGCTACTATACGACATTGCTACTCACAAGCAGGGACAAGAGGGTTTTACAGGGCATACACAAGTATGTTATTGTTAGAAGGACCTGGGAGAGGAGTATATTTTGGTGTTTATGAAGGCGTGAAGCTTCTATTAAATAATTGGAAATTCGATGAAAAAATGGTCGCCGTGGGAGCTAATAAAAATAATTCTAGTGATAATAGAACTTCGAAAGACAGCACAAGCTATCAACCAACATCTGAGCTCCAGAAAAAAAGGGCAATGTATAAATATGACTTATTCTCTACTAACTACACGCCAGATGGTTCGACGTTCATTGAAGAGCGCAGTACGAGAATGATAGCTGCAGCTGTTGCTGGTGTGTTATCTTGGGTTGTGTTTTATCCATTTGATGTCATTAAATCAAGAATGCAATTAGATTATGACAGAAAAGTATATAAGAGTACATGGCATGCATTCCAGTGCACATGGCGTGATGGAGGTTTGAGAGCAATGTATCGTGGTATTGGTTATACAGTCATTAGAGCAGCACCTGTGGCCAGTACCATATTACCTATATATGAGACAAGTAAAGACTTTTTAGTTGAAATGTTATAAATGACTGACTTGCGTGCATCATGGATTTTATCCAGTGTCTGCTGCCAGAGAGTGGTTCATTTGTTCTTACGATAATGTACAAAATGTATATATGAATTTAAATAACCTCCGTATCTTTTCTAACTCCATTTCAGCCCATTCTATCCCAGTGGCGACAATATTTCCCTCATCAGCTGACCACTCGCATTTTTCTGCACATTAACTACACAATTGACACAAGCTACTTCTTGACCGTTGCCCATAAAACTAGCAATTAACAAGCCACTATTAGTCAAAGCAGAAGGAGATATGCCTGAGAAGTCGATGCTATCGCATGTGTAGTACACATCGGATTCGCCTTCGGGATAGTCCTCTACTTCAGTCTCGCCCAGTATTTTTATGATGCGTGAATCGCATGAATCAACTAAAAATTTAATACACCAATAACCTGCTACTACATCTCTATCTAATTCAAAAGTAATTTTTAATTCAATTGAAGATGATATTTCCTCTTCTTTACCATCATTACCAATATCAACACTTAGTACATTGATAACAGGTAATTCCTCAGTATCATTGGTTTCAGGCAAACCTTTGCTATCATCGCCGTAGTATGAATCATCACTTCCACTTTTACTTTCAGCTGAATTGTTGTTCATACCTCTTTGATTACTTGGTGATGTAATGCCCTTTGCATCTATTCCAAAATCAAAATCATCTTTCGCACCCTTGCTATCCATGATTGTTATATGCCAAAAAACGCAGCCTAGAATCAAAAATATCAGCTGGAGTTTATTTATCGAATGGTTTAAATTACAATTGTCCCACAATTGTTACAAGGAGCAGAACAATCCATGGAAATATAGGTAGCCGGGGGATGACATCTAATTTCGAAGACTTCTTGGAGGAATTTATATTAAAGTAAAGAGGATAGGCGTCCACAGAATGCAAAAACAACATTGAGGAGTTGTGAATTTTGAAAGCAGTATATAATAATGAGTCGTCATTCCACTCGCAAGGTGCCATTGAAAGATCTGCCGACTCGTATCAAAACTTTATTTCATTCTGATAATCCATTTTATTCGAAAAAATTAGAACGTATTCATGAATCCCCAAATGTTTTTCTAGTTAGAAACTTTTTATCAGAAGCAGAATTGAAACATTTCGACAAATTTTGCACCAATCGATGTGCTGTATTCAAGAACAGTGTAAGTGGGGTTTAATGTTCAGTAACTTGTTAAATGCCCACCAGAAATTTCGCTACTTTATTACTTTTCTATTTTATACAATATATGTATAGAAGACGTGCCCCACGTCCACTCTGACAACCATCACTAACCCAACTATCTTTATCTCCTCGGTATTGCCATTCCTCACCTGCATACTCACACACTCTCATTACCTTCAAAACAGTTTGTCGAAGATGACTACAACAATGAAGTCATCTCTACAGAACGCACAAGTATGTATACCTATTTAAATAAAGGACATGATAGCATCATACGTACCATTGAAGCAAGAGCAGCTGAATTATGTGGAATGACACAAGAACATTGTGAACCGTTACAGATTGTGTACGTTGTATTAAATTAGATCATATGCAAGTATACGTGATATTATATGAGCTATATATTAGCAACATCTGAGTGACTTTCATGCAAGCTAACGCTAACCTTCCCACCCTATGCTCACCACTCGGCGTCTTATAACCATTTCAATCACTCAACTATATCCCATGGCAATAGATCATACACAAAAGGACAAAAGTTTGAAACACACCATGATGCTGGTACGTTTAACGACGAAACTGGCACGGTTGAACTGGTGCCGCCTCGCCGACTGGTCACCTTGTTCTTGTACCTCAACAATCTTCCGACTGAGCAGGGTCATACTGAATTTCCTGCTTTAAATATAAGTGTTGCGCCACAACGTGGTTGTGGTGTATTATTTTCCAATGTATTATCTAATGGTGATATAGATCCACAGACTATACACCGTGCTGCTCCAGTACATGGGAATTTAAAAAAATATGGTGTCAATGTATGGTTATGTGATCAATCTTTTCAAGACTTAGCATTAGATGATTCACGTGGTAAAAAAGAAAAACTAGCTGATTCAATGGGTAGTACGGGTAAATTTAGGAGAGAAAATAAAGAAATAGACGGCAGTGCCGTGTCGGCATTGGTGGAGGCTGAGAACCTTACGGAAGCCTACGCACGACGAGATGGGCTACAGTCCACCAAATCTGAAGGGTTGGAGTCTTCTGTGGAATTTGAGGACGACAAGATGAGTACTGGCAAATTACAGACACATATAAGCAAGAAGAAAATGGCCACCATCAAGGGTAGAAGTAGTATTAGCAATAATCGCAAGAAGCCACGAACTGTGGCCAATAAAGTAACCACAGTGAAGAGCAACACTGCATCTGTTACAAAAGTCACAGCGTAGAAGGCAAAATATAGCAAAATATAGTATTTATATTGATTATAGATAAATAAAATAGAGAAGAACTTGTACATATTCAGTGGTTTGTTGTAGTCATGTATCATCAAATGGTATTATTCATTTTTTTAGTGTTACATTCATCATACATTCACTATTTCAATATAGCAGCAACAACATAATACACTCTATGTTGCCTTAGTAGTCGCCATCACCACTATCATACTCATACTCATCATCATCATCATCTGCTATGTGCACATGGATAAATTCTTCCAGAGTCATTTCCAGTACTGATAGCATGTTATCCATATTTTCTAAATTTCTGGCCTGTTTTATCCGTAATAATTTAATTTTTGATATATATTGGGATGCAATCGGGTCAGCTAGCATTGTTTTTGCACTTGGACCTTTTCCATCTCTTTCATTATCAGCATAATGTAGCCTCCAATCGTTCAATAATGAGGTAGTTTTATTTATATTGTGATCTATATTTCGATCAATATCTAATATGACATTCATTGCATGAAGAGCTTGAGACTTGGACACAAATACTTTTGCTGGTTTAGAGGAGGGGGACTCATCACCGTCGGATACTGGCCATTCCCATTTTTGCTCTGGCACTGCCTCCCAAGTTACGGTATCATTTTCGTCATGTTCTTCCCCTGCCTTATCGCTATTGCTATCACTACCAATATCACATTGATACTGTTCCATGGGTTCTTTAAATCTTACAGTTTTGCTAGATGGTGAGCTGGAATCTGAGTTTGATGTCTTACTACCAATTATAGGCGATCTTGGTGTAGTCTGTGATACAGTACTTGTTCTTGGTACTTGAACAATATCAGCCATGTAAAGCTGAGCGTTCTCATAATCATGCTGTTCAACATTACTAGTCATTTGTGGGCTTTTACTTGCATGGATATTATTTGTTGCGTTGCTAGTATCTTGAGGGGAAACTGACCCAGATGATTTCGTACCTTTCGGAGATGACTGTATATGATGATTTGGTGGAGAAATCCCCGCTGGTGTACCCATACCATACATAGCCGCAAAATCATCGAGCCCGTACCCATCTTTACGATCTGTAATAGTACCACTGCCAGCACTAGATTTTATCTTTGTTGGTTGCTTTGAGGTTGTAGACTTGGCCGCTGCAGTAATAGTTGCATTCTTTTTCGTTTCGATAGGTACATCACTACTCATACTGCTTGTAGTAATGGCAGTGGTCTTACCAGAATACTTATCAATACTACTAAGAAGTCTAATTTGTCGCGCATCAAGGTGACTTTTACCTTGGCCTGTACTAATCTCGTTAGCAGTGTGATGCCCTAAAAATCGCCTATCTTGTTTCTTCGTGGGACTTGTGGTATCATTATTAGTAGTATAACTTTCATTACTACTAATACCATAAACAGGTGAAGTGCGAGCATATTCTGATAGTTGAGCAAGTTGACTACCTTTGACAGGAGTGATGTTTGGACTACTTCTGTGCTGATATGTAACATACTTCGTCTGATGCTGCTGATGTTCATAATGCGTTGGATAATGCCGTGGTGGTGGTAACGACCGACCTGGACCAAGACGTATAGCAGCCGTCGACCTATTTCTTTCCATAATCGCTGCAACACTTTCTTCATCCATAACTTCACGTGGATATGAGTACTTGTCCGCGTACGACGTTCCATTGGTCACAATATCGTACCAGTATTTAGACACTTTACCAATACCATTTTCCCCTTTCTTATCATGATATAAATACGATATAACATTTGTCAACAAACGTCTATCTAAACATCGAATAGCTAAGCCACTAATACGATCATATCCTTGCAATAAAATCTTTTGTGAATTTTCTTCATTTTTTGAATGGGTCAAATATTCACTCTGTTTCTCATGTAATAATGATTCCATTGCGCGCAAACGTTCTTCTAATTCATCAACCCCATCTTGGTTTTCTCGTATATATGCATGCCTAGATTCTAATTCATCGTAGGCATCTGCAGTATTTATCATGCAATCATGAAGCAATTTAGATGCTATTTCACATCGTGTCGTATCAACGTAAGAAAATGTTGGAGTTCTTACTTTTATCCAATAAGTTAAGGATTTTATGTCGCTACCATTGCCTGTACTACTATCACCCAGTCCAATCAAATGAGACACTTCATCAACTATTGTCTCACCCCAAGAAGAGCTTTTGCTATGACTGAATAAAAAGAACAGGACGCCAGTATCTCGGACATGAAAAGTGCCACCAATAGGTATATCTCTATTACTCTCATATACATGCATTTGGCGCAAAGTCTTAAATTCAACGTCTGGTACTGTACTCATTGAAGTAGTAGTTGTAGCACCGAGAGCAGCATCGTTATCATGATCTGGATAGAGAGCCATTACCACACCAAATTCAATATCATCACTACTACCACCTTGTGAATGAAATTGAAAATCTATTGTACAATTAGGATATGATAATACAATAGGTATCTCAAATGATGATTGTAACATAACATCAGATGAGGAATAAACAAAGGTATCATCATTCAATTCAATATCTCCTCCAGATGGAGCACAATGATGGCTTCCATCTAAATATGTAAATAGAGCAGAATTCGGGCTTAAATTCATTATTTCAAAGAGCTAACCCTTATCATATATGTATTTATCAATATATAGAAGAAGATTTTGTGTCTATTTTCCCATGATTGACATCTCCGGCGCCCACCTTCTGGGAAGAAGAAGAAGAGCTGGTACACGGAGTAGGATACAGTTTGACGTAAATCTCAGCACAACGGCACCGCATCTAAATTGTGAAGTTTCTTGTAGGTACTCAATACATTCTCATCATCCTGTGATCATTACCTTGAGGAGGATTAGATCTTTGAATCAAGCAAGACAATGTTAACCACGCGTAGAACTCGCTCATCGACTAAGAGGCACTTGCGAGAGCATGGCAGCTTCTCCCTGAACGGAAAGCCCATGCCAGTAGATATTCAGAGGTACATTCTTGAATTCACAGATCCAGGCTTCGCGCCTCTCAAACGCGTCAACAAAATGTTCAAGGCCTTTGAAGAAAAGCCGGCGAGGATTCATGCAGTTGCTGCTATCATTCAAGAGCGGAAGAGTATGTATAAACCTCTACTTCGCGCGGTCCAGCGCCTTCCTTACGTCAGTTCAACCAATCTCATACAGTGGGCTCATAATGAGATGCAGTTACCATTGGATGAGCTTGTATGTAGTGCGGCTGCACTTGGAGGCCGCATAGATGTGCTACAAGCGCTTAGGAACCAGGATCCGCCCTGTCCTTGGAATGAGGAGACATGCACTTGGGCCGCTAGGAAGGGTCACCTGGA
>JACKZZ010015887.1_pt1 | contig 17514 bp, 25 predicted proteins | sample 8027871 | NCBI WGS metagenome assembly JACKZZ01 (sample SAMN15724774, study PRJNA655200) | protist metagenome | isolation source: fluorescence activated cell sorting (FACS) single amplified genomes of... | place: USA: West Boothbay Harbor, Gulf of Maine | collected 2000-07-19
TACTAACAAACCTATGGTTTTCAATACCTGTATTAATGATGAGTGTTTTATCATCAACTTTTTTAACATTGTCATACCTTTCATTTAAAGGTTTTACAATAAAGCTATATAAGCTTTTCATTAGTACTTTAAATCGTACTCTACAGATATTGCCATATTAGCGTTAAACTTTTTCCAAGGCAAGACTTCGTTATTTTTAGTTATAAAAATATTATATGACTGATCTTGATCTTCAAAAAGAATATCACTAATAGTATGTCCACCGTATACTTTCTGACCAGTTGAATAATGCATCGCATCGTTCTTGTAATCAGACCCTATACTAATCTTTCTTATCTTTGACATCTATATTAGTATAATCACCGGTTTCTAAATTTATTTCTATAGCACCATATTCACCTTCTAAAACTTCTTTATAATCTTCTATATCTTTGTTAGCTCCAGCTAAATCATGAAGTAATCCATGCTTTTGGCTTTCTAATAATCCGATGTTGTGAACTAGCTCGTTAAGCTGTTTTTGTTGCTCTTGAATTAATAATAATTCTTCTTCTTTAATTTTCATTTGATTTAATTTAATTGTTTGTTTTTATTTACTCTCCTGGTCCCGGTTCAGCAGGTGTCCATTCTGGAGTAGCTAATAAGACTAGTATCTCTTCATGAGTGTAAGTCCCAACAGGTGTCAACGAACCGTTTGTAATAAAGCTAGGCTCTACCTGAAAAGACAAAACACCCTGTGTGTTAGCTACGTTTCTTCTCATTGTTTGAGCAGAAGACTGATTCACTTGACTGAACAAAACCGCGTTTGTATCAGACAAGTTAATTACTACATAAGTTGTTGCCATTGTTTAATTGTTATTTGTTAATTACTTGTTATTTATATATTTACTTGTTTTAATCTTTTTTTACGACGGTACATCTGTTCCTCTAGCTGTAACTGGCATACCACTTGATATTGCATTAGCTGTACTATATGGTGCATCACCTACTAAACTACCTTCTGACATTCCAGTTGAACTTCCATTAGCTGTTGTACCTACGCCGTTTGTTAAAGCGTCTACACCCATACCATCACTTTCTCCATTGCTTGATCCTATTTCATCTGCACATATCCAATCATTTCCATTGAAACTACTATTTTCACCTAGCTGCCACCACGCTGCAGGAGCTGTACCAGAAAAGTTATGTAAATTGCTAGGAAGACCTTCGTTATAAATTTCCGTGACCTGCTCAGGTGTTAAAGCAGTGTTCCAAATACTAAAATTTGACATTTTTCCTGTTAAATAATAACTATTAGAAGTTAGCTTTCCTATAAGTAAGGTGGTATTTCCAGTTGCAGCAGATATACTAGTTGAGTCAGTAGCTGCAATCGACCCGTTTACATAAATTCTTCTTGTTGTTAAGTTACCGCTTCTAGATCTTACACACGTGATATGATTCCAAGTATGAGTAGGGCCAGCTGGAGTTGTTAACTGGACCCAAGTTGGATCTAAATTATTTGTTGACCAGTTGTAATTATCATCACCATCTATTTGTAAAAAAACATCATTGTATCCAGTACTGCCAGTACCCCATATCCCTCTAATAGTTCCAGTTGTAGTGTGATAAACCCATATAGAAGCTGTAAAATTTTCAGAATTAAGATTTGTTATATTACCAAAACCTATATCATCATTTCCATCAAAATTCATAGCATATTTACTATAAGGTGCAACTGTTTGTAAGTTACTTTGAACAAGGTTTGATTGAGACATTCCTGCGCTTTGACCGTTAACGTTAGAAACACTTGGACCTGTTATTACATTGTTATTTGATCCATAATTAGCGTCTCTAGAATTTCCACTAGAATCTTTAGGATTACCATCTAGCTTGTACCAACCTGATATACTTGAGCTTTGTGGAAAATTAGACAATACTGGTTGTACAGTAGGTATGCCATTAGAAACATTAAAAGAATTATAATGTGAAAGTACTTCAGCATCTGTCAATATAACGTTTTCCCAAAAAACTGAATTACTACTTAAAACTTGCTCACTGTAAGTTCCATAACCATAAGCTGAAACTGTTATACCATCTGTAGCGCTAATAGGGGGACCTCCATTTTGACTTGCTGTCCCAGCGGGTTGCCCATTAATATAAAATTTAACTGTTCTTGTGTAATCAACAACATCAATACTTGCTGTAAATTGATTCCATTGACCCATTGTTACGTAGTTACCAATCATCCAAGCACCATTACCAACAATACATCTTAATTGATTACTACCACTAAAACCTAACCATAATCTAGAATTAGGACCAGCATACAGCAATTGCAAGTATTGACCAGATGATATACTGCTAGGCGCATAAAACCAAATAGAAGTAGACGTTTTTAACGTTCCACTAGCATGTGATGGGAAATTTATTACACCAGAACTGTCACTTACTCTATAAGCAGAAGATCCAGGTGCGTTTTGTAAAGTAGAAAGTTTTATAGCAGCTGTAGCATCGCTAATCTCCCACTCTGTGCTTGTACTATTATAAATCTCAGTTGCATCGAGTTTATACCAAGCTTTTAGATTAGAGCTTTGAGGTATATTAGCTAAAGTTTGTATTGGTGAGCCATAGTTGTAAAGAGTTTCTACTTCTGGTCCTAATAATGCTGAGTTGAATACTTGTACATTTGAAAGTTTGCCATTAAAATTATATCCAGAACCGTGATTATATTCTCCAATTACAGTTCCAGAGCCTATGCCAGTTCTTGCGCTACCAACTGTTAAATCACTACCAAGCTGTGAGCCGTTTACATACACTTTAGCAGTAGTACCACTAACGGTTAATATTGCATTATACCAAATCCCATCAGTTATAGTCATTGTGCTTGTTGTTCCATCTCCACCACCTACAGATATAAAAAAACTACCATTTTGATTGCTTTGAAATATTAATCCATTTGGATATGCAGAACCTGAATTGTATATAACAGAGCTGTGAGCAGAATCCCTATTTAACCAAAGAGAAATAGTAAAATCGCTTCCCTCTACTGAGCTTAAGTCACCAATAGAAATAGTACTACTTGCAAAATCAAAAACATAATCTCCAATAGCATTGTTTTCTATCAGCCATTGGTCACCTGTATTTACAGGAGTTCTAAAAGCAGCGGCTGATCCTCCTAAAGGATAATAAGCAATAGGTGGAATTGGTAAAGCCATAGGGTTTCCTATGCCATTAGTTGAATCACCATATAGAGTTGTTACTTGGTTTTTAGAAAGAGCGTAGTTGAATATACAACCTTGACTAATTTCACCTGTAAAACCGCCTGATGTAAGATCCCACTTTTTACCAATATAAAAATTTTGATTAGTTGCTATTTTTCTAGATAAACCAGTGGATGTGTTTACTTGCACATTGTCTATATAATAATACGCATTATTGTTTACAGTGTCAAAACTAACGCAATGATGTTGCCATTCTCCTTTACCTAACTCTTGATCAGATGTAAAGGCTTGGCTACGTACAAAATTGTGACCAGAACCATCTCCTACTGCAAATTTAAAAGCGTTAATATCATGTGCGTAATAAAGTAGTAATACATTATTGCCACTGGCGAAGTTACCAAAGAAAGTTTGGTATGTGTTGGTGTTATAGGAGAAATCAGGTTTTATCCAAACAGAGTAGCTAGTATTATAAGTTATAGTTCCATTTCCAAGTATGTTAGATAAAGATCCAAAATTTACACCAGTTCCCATGGTAAAACCCATAGAATAGTTACTTTGCTTACTCTGATTAGCGTTTCTTGGCATTCGCCAGTTTGGACTTAAGAACTCTGTACTCATATTAATCTCCCATTCTGTACCAAGCCACTGGCGTTGGTAGGTTAGTATTATTTTCTATATCTGCTGTTTTTTTAACTCCACCTACAAGTGCTGTCGGTTCGTATAAATCAAATTTAATCTGATCAGCTGTTAATTCTTTGTCCCAAGCTGCAAATTCGTCTAATTTACCAACAAAACCTGAAGTTCCATCTGGCTTAGCTCCAATAGTGTTAAATTTAGTAAAACCATATCTAATATTTCCACTACCAGAACCTATAGATTGTTTAACTCCATTAAAGTACAATTTTCCATAAGTATCAGTATCATTTTTTGTAAAAACAAGATGTGTCCAAGCATTTAAAGTAGGTGTAACATTCCAAGTATTGTATCCAGTTGTCGTTCTATATAAAATACTGTTACCATTATTTAAGAAAATATTATAACTATTGCTAATACCCGGGTCACCAGTTACTATGTGAAAACCGTTTGCAGGATAATATACCCAAAATGATATAGTATTAGTTTGACCTAAGTCTATAGATGAACCTAGACTAAAATAATTAGTGCCATCAAATGTCATTTCAAAGGCATTGTTAGTTTGTGCTCCAACATATCCAGGTACATAAGGTACTTTGTCATCTGGAATCATATTATAACTCTGTGAGTTAGCAACTGATAAAGGAGCTTCTCCTAAACGATCTGTGATAGCTAAACCATCTCCTATACCATTAGCATAAGTTCCAGGTGCATAAGCTGATATCGTTGCAGCAATAGTACCAGAGCCAACACCATTAGGTGCTCCAGCAATTGAGTTAGGTACAGTAAATTCAGGTCCAGGTGTAGTTCCAGTATTAAAATAAGCATTTTCACCAAGTCTCCACCAGGAAATAGGTGCAGTTCCAGAGAAGTTATCTAAATCACCAGGTCTACCGTTATTATATATTTCTAATACTTGAGCTTCTGTTAAAGCTACTGTGTCCCATATAGCAGTTTCGTCTAAATAACCTAACATTGGTATTGTTATACCACTAGGATTTAAAGATCCAATAATAGTTTCAGTTGTGTTTGCTGTTGTTAAAGGAGAAGTTATACCAGTTGTTGTATTTTCTAAAATACCATTAAAATATATTTTAGCTGTTCCAGAATCATAAGTAGCTAGTATGTGAAACCATTCCCCAATAACAATATTAGAAGTAGTTTGAGTACCTGTGTTATTTTCTATTTTAAACCAAACATTAGTATTTGGATATGCACCATCAGTAAATATTGAAAAACCTTCTGACGTAAGACCACCTGTTGGCTGTTGAGCTATTAAACATTTATTAACTGAACCTGTCATCGCGGATATGTTACCCCATATACTAACTGAAAACTTTGTAGTTCCAGATGGTAAAACATAAGGTATAGATATTCTATCAGAAACTGCATCAAAATATAAACTATAGTTACTATAAGGTGAATCAAATTGTAAATCACTTTGTTGTAAAGCTGTACTTGGTAAAGTTGTACTTACTCCGTTTACTGGTACATTACCTACGTATACATTACTATCGACTTTAGTAGCCCCATTATTAGTTCCATTACTACTTCCTGCATAATCTGTTATTGTAGAACCTCCTTCATTTAGTTTCCACCAATGAACAGGAGAAAAAGAAAGTGCTACTTCAGGAGAACCATTATTGAAAATTGTTGAAACTTGCGAAGCTGTCAAAGCATTGTTCCACATAGATGTATTAGACAACTTACCAGTAAAATAGCTACTCATTCTTCTACCTATAAATATAGGTGAAAAAGGTTGGTTCCTGTTATTGGCGCTGGGAGAACCTACTCCTTTTGGTGTGTAATTAGGATCAACCTGCCCGTTAAAATAAACTTGAATTAAATTATTAGAATCTTTAACTAATATTACATTATTCCATTGATTAGCTGGAATAGTAAAAGTAGGATCAGGTTTTGGGTCGTTGATAGAGGTATTCTCAGTTAGTTGTAATCCATTAAATTTAACATCAAATACTCCATTATTAATTCTACACCAATTAAAACTGGCACTATCACCAAGGAAAAACATTAAAGCACTTGAACTAGCTGTATAAAACCAAAGGCTAAAAGCAAAATCATTGCTTAAAGTCACGCCTGACATACTTATGTAGTCATTTCCATCAAAGTTTAAAGCTGAAGTATAGTTTACAGTTGGAATAGGTAATTCACTTGGTATTTTCCAAGATGGGACGACAGCGACAGGGGTTGACTCTTGAACTGGGCCTGTACCGTTTACAGAACCAGCAGTACCATTATTACTAGCTAATGAACCTGTATCATTTAATCCAGTTGTAAGATTATCTAACTTCCAATTGTGTATAGGAGAGAGAGATATATTAGTTTCTGGAGTACCAAAGTTAAATAAAGTTGATACTTGCGAGGCTGATAATTCAGAATTAAATATTGCAAAATTACTTATACTTCCGTCAAAGCTATAGAGAATATTTGTTGCGGCACCTCGCCACCTACCTATATTAATATCTTGTCCAAAGTTGGTGCCTGTTCCACCAGAACCTGATTTGTTTAATTCGCCATTTAAATATATTTTAGTAGCTGTACTAGTAAAAGTTACAACTAAATGATCCCATCCACCAATATCAGCTGTCAGTGTTACCGTGCTATCAACTCTTGCTGCACCTGCTAAAGTTACTTCATACTTCATACCCCCTGGGCCAGTTGCCCAATAAATTTGGCCAGAGCTATCACTATAAGGCATACCATATCCATTAACAGGTACTCCTAAAGGTTTTAACCAAATAGATAAACTAGCTGGCAGTGAAAGCGAAGTGTTGCCAAATTGAACGTAATCAATATCTGATTTAGCACTATTAAAATTTAAAGCTGTTGTATAATTAGGTGCACTAGGCGTATAAACAGAATCTGCATTTAGTTTCCACCAGTTTTGTGGAGTAACTGTATAAGATGTTTGAGGAGAGCCGTTGTTATAAATGTTAGCTATATTAGCTGATTGATCAGAATTCCATACAACTATATTAGACATTTGACCATTGAAGTAGTAAGTAGATTGCTTACCTACATCTGTGCCTATAAATAGCGACTGAGTTGTATTAGAAGCAGTTGTTAAAGCTCCGGTAGTAGCTGTACCATTATTTATATATATTTTAGAACTCGAGCCGTTAGCTATTAAAATAACATTGTTCCAACTATTATTAGTTAAGGTATCTGTGCTTGAAAAGTTGGAAGAGCCAATTTGAAATCTTATCTTATTAATATCTGTTTGAGTTACTCTTGCGCTTATATTAGAACCACCATCACCTTTGTCAAGTAAAAAATACAAACTACTTGGGCTAGCATCTGGATTTATCCAAAATGAAATAGTGTAAATACCTTCTAATGGTATATCTCCTGCATCTATATAGTCACCTACTGTATTACCATCAAAATCCATTACATAATCTTGCAATACACCATTTGGAAATTGCCATTCGTTTCCTGTAGCTGAAGGATAACCAGAGTTTTGTGCTTGCTCACCTAATGGATAGTAAGCTAAAGGACCTAGATTTGTAGCCATTAAGTTAGATGGTCTTATATTAGATCCTGTTCCATCGTATAGTGCAGCTCTTTCTGTAGCATCTAAAGCTCTGTTAAATATTGCAAATTCATCTAATTGACCACGCATATGTTGTGAACCAGCGGTGCTTTCTCTTCCTATATAGAAAGGAGTAGTAGATGAAAGAGTTGCCCCAGAAACATTACCTATTATAGGAGATCCGTTATTAATGTAAGCTATAAGTTGGCTACCATCGTAAGTGACAACAAAATGATGCCAAGCGTTTTCCGTCCAAATATTAGCCCCAAGATCAAGATACAAAGTTCCAGTAGCTGATACTACATAAAAATAACTATTTTTAGTTACTCTATTTCCTAAAGCTAGAGCAACGCCGTTAGGAGAACTACTAGATCTATTCCCAAACACTAGCTTTCCTTCTAATGGATTACCAAATTTAGGTTTCATCCATATAGAAAAGCTGAAGTTAGTTAGCCCGTTTATCTCCGATATTATACCTAAATTTATATGATCTAAATTAGCAGAATCAAAATTCATAGAATACAAACTATTGATACCAGTACCAGTAGCGGGATTACCATCTGTGTTGAGTGGGTTAGCTGAGGTATTTAACTCGTTAGGTAATAAAAAACTTGGACTTTTATACTTTGCTGACATATTCTATTTTTTAACTATCTCCCATTCTGTTCCAATATACCGGAGCTGGTATTGTTGTATTTGTATCTAATAAGTTAGCAGCTTTACCGGCGTTACTACCTGTACTTCCTTCATATATTCCTTTAATATCACAAGAGCTTAATGCTGAATCCCAAACTGCTATTTCATCTAGTTCGCCTTCAAAATAACTTGAATTATTCCATCGCTTACCAATATTATCTACTGTACCGGTGTTAAACCCTGCTACAGAAGTGGTGGATTCCGAAACGCCATCTACGTATATGTTAGAGATATCATTAGACGAATCAACTGTCATAGCAAAATGATGCCAAGTATTATTTGCAAGGCTTGTAGTTGGCCATGTTTTTCTTTGATCATTATCAACTTCACTATTAGTGGTAAACACCATATATCCACTGTAACCTGAAACTACAGTCATTTTAAATTTATTTGACTCTATTATAACACTCAAGCTTGTCCAATCAGCTGCTTTTGCCCAAAATACTAAGGTTCTAGCTGTGTTACTTAAGTTAGGTAAGTTTTCACCCATTTGAATGTAAGAATCTGCACCATTGAAACTCATAGCAGCATTGTTATTAATACTAGCTATTGTAGTTGCGTTTGTTGAAGCTGTTATTTGCTGTACAGCTGAAACGGAACAACCATTACTATCCGTAACAATAACGGTGTAATTTCCAGAAGTAGTTACATCTATAGATTGAGAGTCTTGAGGTGGGCTTGTATCCCAAGAATAAGTAAAGCTACCAGTACCACCAGAAGCATTAGCTGTTAAAGTAGCCGTATCACCCGTACATATTGTAGCTCCAGGAGTTGGTGTTATGGAAAGTGTAATATCATTTCCTATGACTATAGGAAAATTAGAACTTACGCCAGATTTAGTGTAAATTACTGTATAAGAACCAGGGTCAGATCCAGCTGCATTTATAGCGCCTGTTGATGTATTTAAATCTAAAGTACCACTACCAGTATAAGAGAAAACACCACCAGCTGGACTAGCGTCACTAGGTGAAGTAGTACCATCATAGCAAACGTCACTAGATGGGTAATCTAAAGTTACAGTTATACTCTCTCCCCCTTGACCAGGTAAGTTAGTTATATCAGGTATTGTACAGGCTACACCTATAAACATATCTTAGTATAAAGCTACTATATCATTATCTGCTAAAGCTCCAGAATCAGGAGTTGCCGCTTCTACGGAAGTAACTAACACAGGCATAAAAGCTCCAGCGGCTACACCTTTAAACACAACTGAATTACCACTTTCCATAACGACAGTTATAGAAGCCATTTTAACCCCTACAAATAAGCAAACTCCTCTAGTGCTTGAATTAGGTATTGTATATGTTCCAGAAGCTATTTGAGCAGCTGTTAAACCCACGGCGTCATGAGCAAACATTCTTGGTTGAGCTTGCATATTTCCCTGAAGTCCTTGTAAATTTGGATTTTGTGCCATTTTATTTATTTATTTATTTTTGTAATTTTTTCAGCACCTCTTGAACCAAAGTATGCTACATATACTGTAATCAGTAAAGTTTTTAATAATTCAACCCAAGCAGTGTCTACGTTAAACATAGTGTGAAATGAGTCTATTACTATCAATATTGTTGAAGCAAAGGTTAAGTATATTAAAGTAAGTGGTCTAGTATTTTTACTAAGCCAAGAATCTGACTTCATATCAGACCCCCACCTGCTAGATACTTCTTTCAACTCTTGAAGATCTTGTTCTATAAGTTTTAAGGCTTGTTCCTTGTCAACAGCTTTAATCTTAGTATCACTTGTTATAAGATTTTTTACTATACCAAAGGTGCCTTTATCAGGTAACACGTCGCCAATAGCATTAAGAACCTTAGGAGCTTTACTTGCTAGAAAAGCCCCTATTTTAGTTTCTTTAATTTTTTTTTTGCTCAAAACAAATTAACTTTTAAAGTTTGATGCTTTCTTAGGGTCAAACTTACTAACTTTAGCGCTTTTATCGGCTTTAGTTCTCTTTTGTATTGCAAGGTCACTAGGATCATCAATAACTCCTCCTTGATTTGCTTTTTTCTCATACGCAGAAAAAGCTGTTCTATATAGATTAGTGGCGTTAGCGTATTCTTTTCTAGCGCTTTCTCTAACTTGCTTGTTTTTAGAATTTATCTTTTGAGCATATTTAGTTACATTAGCGGAAAGATCCTTGCCTTCACCTTGGTTAAAAGCTTTTTTATTTTGTCCTTCTAGTTGTTTTCTAGTATTGCTAGTGTTTGAAGATTTAGTACTTGGTCTTTTAACTTTTGTACTTACTGGATCAGTGTTCAAAGAAGCACCCATAAGCCCTTTACTAGTTAAGTTAGCATAAGAAGCTCCATTTCCATCGCCATTTCTTAGTTCGAATTTTTTTCTCATTTGTTGATTGTTTTGTTTACCCTTTAATATTTTATCACTTTCTTTATAAGCCTCAACTTCCCAAGGTAGTTTCTCGTTGTGCTCATTTAAATTCTCTCTTGGATATGTTTTACCTTTCCAATAAAAATTATTTTCATCGTAGTCTAAATCACCATTACGCTGTTGGTATTGGTGAACTTTTTCATGAGCTATAGCAGCACCTTCCTCTTCAGGACTTATTCCTGTTTGAAGAATTATACCAGTATGGTTAGACTTAGCTGCAGAACCATCGCCTATATCTTTTCTATATACAGCGATATTCATATCATCTTTTTCGTATGGTGCTCCTTTAAGTTTAAAACCCATTACTTATTCTTTTTCTCAGTTTTAATCTGTTTGTCAGTCTTGGGAACATCAGCATCGTCTGATGGTCTTAATTTTATTGTGCCATTATCACAGTAAAACTCTCTTTTTTCTCTAGCAGCTTCTTGCTTTCCACCTTCTTTCTTAGCGTAGCCAGCTTCCCAAGCTTTCCAAGCAGTTTTACACTTATTTTTTTTACCTCGTTCTCTCATTTTAACCTTTCATTACCGCATTAGCAAATTTACCTTTTATCTTACCGTCAGCTACAGCTTTCTTTAGTTTAGGATTAAAACTAGCTCCTTCTTTTTTAGTTTTACAACCAAAATTATTAGCGTAGTTAGCCATTTTTACTACAGCTGGAGAGTACTTTTTAGTTTTAGATCTCATAACTTTACTAGCAGCTTTACAAGTATCCATACCACTCATATTCTTTTCTACCCATTTAGTAAACTTACCTTCGTTCTTTTCTTTTATTTCTGGAAATTCTTTTTTAGCCATTTTATTTATTATTCATGTTATAAGGAAAATTCTTATTAAACCACTCTTTGCGGTCATCACAGCCACAACCACCTGGTATTAAATCTGCAACTTTTTTTATACCTGTTGCTTTTGTAAACTTTTCTATACTATCTCCTAGACCTCTTGATTTCATAATATTTATTTTAACAGTTCCACCTTCTTCTAGCCGCTAACCCTCTTTCACCTTTCCAGCTTTTTGATCTAGCACAAAATGATTTTCTACGCTTAGCATCTTTACTACCTGGTTTTAATTCTGAAGGTTTTTTAGTTACAGCTGTTTTCAACTTACTACCTGGATTGTTACGCTTGTATTCATTAACACCTTTCTGTGTCATACCTCCACCAGCTTTAGCTCCAGTGCCTGTAGGATTTGCTTTGTTGAAGTTTTTACCTTTGCCTATAGTTCTTTTTGGATCAGCTTTACTTGGCCCCATGCTAGCGCCATTTTTTCTATTTCTAGCCTTAGATCCGCCACCACCACAAGGCTCTCCCGTAGCTACATTAATCCAGTTTTCTTTTTCAAACCAATCTCTAAGTGTAGCACCTTTCTTACGAGCTCCTTTAACATTAGAACTACTAGATCTTTTATATTTACCTTTGCTAGCTGCTGATCTCTTAGCATTAACCACCTTGCTTTTTTCTGCAGAAGACATAGATTTAACTTTACTTGCTGGTAAGCATACTTTACTTGTTCCGCCCCCTTTAGTCTTAGCCATGTTAACCTAGTTTTAAACCTGTTTTAATGGCTCCTAGTAAATTTGGCTTTTCACCAGCAATACCAGTAGCGCCACCCATACTAGCACCACTTTTTCTATTACGTTTTTTAGATCCACCGCCTATTTTACCAGGACCACCAGCTTTGGTACATCTTACACCCCAACCAGAAGCGTAAGCGCTAGGCCATACTTTAAATTTCTTTTTTGCTGCAGCTTTGCAAGCTGGACTAATTTTTCCCATAGTTATAATTTTCTACCTTTTTTATCTACTTTAACCTCTTTTACTATGACTCTAGTGCTAGGTTTTTTGTTCTCTAATTGTTCTAATTGTCTTTGAAGTTCTTCAAACTTACCATCAGCTTCTGTACCGTCTTTAATCATGCTAGAAGTTATACTAACCTCTTCTTTTAATATGTCTTGAGTTTCTTCAAGCATTTCAACTTTATCTTCAAGTTGTAAAATCATTTCCTCGTTCCACTCTTCTTTTAGTTCATACTCTAATCTAGTAACCTCTACCGGTGGTAATGTTTTAGCTAGCCTTATGTCTTCTTGTAGCGTGTAGTACATGCCAACTAAAGTTGTAGTTAGCATTATTATTCCAATTACAGTTTTTAAATCTATTTTAAACTCAGTTGATTCAGATATTTTCATATTCCTTTGTAGCGTCAAATGACGGGCATGCTTTATTAGCAAACTCGTTGTGTGAATAAATAATAGCGTCTGGATACATTGCTTTAAGTGTTTTAAGCACATGTATCAAACTTTCTTTTTGAATTGGTGTTCTAGTATCCTTAGGAGTCTTACCATCACTCTCTACACCACCGCAATAACAAATTCCTACTGAATTACGATTGTGACCTTTGCAATGAGCCCCTGTTTTGTCTATATCTCTACCTTTTTTAATAGATCCGTCTAACTCTATGTAAAAATGATAACCAATGTCTGACCATCCTCTACCATCTACGTGCCATTCCCTTATTGTTTCAACTGGTATAGCTTGACCTTCTCTTGTAGCGGAGCAATGTATAATAATCTCGTTTATGTTTCTCATTTTTCACTTGATGATTTAAAGAAGTCTGATGCTGCAGCTTTCTTTTTACCAATACCTAAAAATGCTGAAGATCCATAATTTTGACTCATTGGCATTCCTTGGTTGAATTGATTTATATTATCAAATGCTGTTTGAGGAACATTAGGTCTAGCGGAACCTGTTCCATTTGAATAAGGATTCATGTTTGGATTAATCTGCGGTTGTATTGGGTTTTGCTGCAAGTTTTGAGCTTGTTGCTGCATTATCTGCACTTTGTCATTTAATGGATCGTTCATTTTTTTTTATTTTTCATAAGCCACCACTTGTTTAAAGTATAGCCTATAGTTATTACTAGTAGTATTATTTCAAGAGCTGGTTCTATCCAATTTAGATTAACTATCATGAACGAAAAAGCGTTCAGTAAATATAGTTTCATATCTTGCACTAATATCATTTCTGTGCGTTAAGAACAGCGTTACCTTTGTAAGGCACGTTATCTATAGTTCTTAATGTAGGTGTTATAGTTGAATTATTAGTTCTCATAACTCTTGTACCTACTATTGGTTTAGCAGTATTTAATACTTTACCTGCTGGTGCTTGTTTTTCTCCGTAACTTGGCATAATTATCCTTTTTGATTTTCTAATTTAATATCTTGCGCTATTTTTTTAAACTGACTTTGAGTTTTATTATTAGCAGCTGACTGTTTTTTCTTATTGTCGTAAGCTTTTTTTGATTTAACTAATTTTTTTGCTTTAATCTTATCTCCTGCAACTTGACCAAAGCCTGTTAACATCTGAGCGACTTGACCTACATTAACATTCACGCCTGCTACATTTACATCAGCATCAAAGCCTCTTAAAAAACCTCCTACAGTTTTTTTCTCTGTTCTAAGGTTTTTTGTATCTAAAGCTTGATGATCTTGATTACTTTTTACAACTCCAGATGTAGTAGCAGATTCACCTTTCACGGGATCAGTAGACATTGAAGCTCCACAATTATCATACTTTAAACCTTTACGCATACTTGGACCAGCATTCTTATTAAAGTAAGCTGAAGGCCCTTGTGGATTTGAATAACCTGATAAAGATCGTTCTTGTTTTCCTTCACTATTTGTTTCAGTCATATAGGAAGAAGCATCTACATTAGCAGAACTTGCCTCCTTAGCTTTTCCAATTCCAGCAGTACCAGCAGCAACTGCACCTGTCGCAGCTTTTTGCTTAAACATTTTCATTGTGTTCTCCGCGGATTCTCCAGTTATTTTAGAAACTTTTTCAGCACCTTTTTTAGCTACTTCAGTTACTTTTCCACCAACAGCTTTACCAGCTTTACCTACAGCTTTACCAGCTTTAGCCAATGCTCCTGCTACAGGTTTGATTAAAGCAGCAATTGGCAATGAAGCACCATCATTGTGCATTGGGGTTTTTTTAGGTTGTTTGTATCCCATTATCTTGTTTTATCTTTGTTAACGTACTCTATTGATTTAGTTATTACTTTATAACTATATCTATCGCTTTTTTCTAGTTTCGCAGTAGGCATGTCTTCTTCACCTAGCATAATACGATACATTCTACTAATTAACTGTTTGCACTTATAGGATACTTTATATATATGATATTTTTGAGTGGTGCGGTTTCGTTTCCTCCACACTATAATCCACCCTTGTTTCAATAATTTGTTCCAGCGCCTGTTGTCCCAGCTAAATGAGTATGTACCTTTTTTAAAATCATCTTTAGTAAACATTTCTAAAGCATCTAAATATATTAGTAACTCTAACTCTGCGTCATTTAATTCGTTAGTTTTGCAAGCCCACTTTCTTATTATCCTGTAATGCTTAAGTAAACCTAGATCTTTTAAATCACTAGATTTTAACTTTCTCATAGAATAATAACTATATCGTGTTCTTTAATAACCTTGTATTGTTCTTTATTAATTTCAATGTTAAATCCAGCAGCTTTATCGTAATAAACTTTATCACCTTTTTTTAACACTGTAACATCAGAGCCAGGTTGTATAACCTTAGCTCTTCTGTATCTAACATCTTCTCTTTGCTTTTCAGCTAAAATTAAACCTCCCTTTGTAGTCGTATCAACTTCCTTGATAGGATCTATAACTATGTACTTACCTACTGCTTTCATGCTCTCATGTTATTAATAACACAATCAGTTGATAATATAGTAGTAGCTACTGAAGCTGCGTTTGTTAATGCGCTCTTAGTAACTAACAAAGGATCTATAATTCCGGCTTTTACCATATCCACCGTTTTTCCTGTAACCACATCTAGTCCCATGCCTTCTTCAAGCTTTTTTATATCGCTAATACCAGCATTGTTTAATATCAACTCGTGAGGTCTTCTAATAGCACTGTAAAGTACTTCTTCACCTATACAAGTCGGTTTCAAATTAAAACTAGCATTTAACAAAGCTATACCGCCTCCTGGCACTATACCTTCTTTAATCGCAGCTTTTGTAGCACAAATAGCATCTTCAACTCTATCTCTCTTTTCTTTAAGCTCTATCTCAGAGTTAGCCCCAACTTTAACTGTAGCAACTTTAGCTTTTAACTTAGCTAATCGTTTTTCTAGTCTAACTATAATATTAGGGTTTTTAGTTTCTTTTATGTTCTTTTCTAACAAAGTAACAGTTTCTTTAACTTCTGTGTTTTCAGTTAAATCAACTTGTAGTATTGTTTCTTCGTGATTTGTTACAGATTTAATACATGTACCTAAATGTTCAGGTTGTACAATATCCATATCATCTCCTAGATCTTCATTAATAAGTGTAGCGCCAGTAACAGCACAAAGATCAGATAACACATCCTTCTTGCCGATTCCATACGTAGGCGCATCTACGATATTGACCTTTATATTACCCTTCTTCTTGTTCATAGCTAACGCGGAAACTACTTGTGGGTCAACATCTGCAATGATAAGAAGACTCTTACCATTTTTTATAATAAATTCAAGGACTGACTGAATCTTCCGCACGTTGGGTATTACTGATTCAACGATTAGAACCAACGGATTTTCAAGTTCAGCCGTTCCTTTTTCTGTGTTGGTAATAAAGTGGTTGTTCTTTAACGCTTGGTCATATTGAACACCCTCTATTAATTCTACGACAGTTTCAGGTTGTTCGTTTGTTTCCATCATAACAACTCCGGTTTCGTCCACTAATCTGAATGCTTCTCCTATAACCTTGCCTAGCTCCTTATCATTATTAGCTGATATAGTAGCTACTTGGTCTATTTTCTTGCCAGTTACTTTTCTGGACTTTTTATTTAAATATTTTATAACATTGCTAACGCCTGAGTCAATACCTCTTTTCATTTCTCTTGGATCATCTAATAGCGAATGCTCTGTAGCTTGATCTAGTATAGCTTTAGCTAACACTGTAGCTGTAGTTGTACCATCACCAGCATCTGATACTGTTCTTTGAGCAGCTTGCTTTATTAGCGTAGCTCCGATGTTTTGTAATGGATCTTGCAATGTTATGCTATTAGCAACTGTTACTCCATCCTTTGTTATTTGTGGCGCGCCATTACCATCTTCTAGTATAACACATTTTCCACTTGCCCCTAGTGTTGAGCCTACTGCATTAGTAAGTTTTTCAACACCAGCTAATACCTGACTCCTAGCTGTATCGCCAAAAGTCAGGTTTTTAACTAACTTTAATTCTTGCATTTGATTTGATTAAATATGATTGATTTGAATACTATTCGAAGGTTTTTACAACTTTCGGTCCTTTGGTGAACTCTAGCTTTTTAGCATAATGCTCAATAGAACTATCTATTGCTTGCTCTGCTCCAGCTATTGTTTCTCTTCTGGTTACATCAACCCATTCATTTGAGTTCATGTCTTTGTATTCGGTTTGTAAAAATCCATTAGGTAATTGAGTTATTCTCCAGTTTTTCTTCTGTGAGATATGTTCCCATAGCTTAATGGTTTCTTCATTTGGTTGTGGTGTACTACTCCACGTATTAGTACGGGTATATAAAAACGTCATGGTTTTTTATTTATTGGTTATTGTATATGTGTTTGTGTATTAATAAAATAAACAGAGCACCTAAAGCAAATCCAAATATATATGGATCTAATGAGGTTCCATGTTCAAGTATTAATGGGTTTGTATCATCGTAATAGTTCATGTATATACTATCACTTGATAGTTCGGTTATTTAAGCTTCTAATGCTTCAATTCTTGTGGTTAATTCTTTTATTGCTCCTACTAATGTTGGTATTATCTTAGTGTAATCAACCAGTTGTGGGTTGATGTTGCCATCAGAATCTACCGCGTCTTTCTCCCCTGTTACAGCGTCTGGAAACTCTGCTTGTAGTTCATGAGCTAAGAAACCTTCGACTACTTTGTCAAATCCAATCATATTATAAGAAACTGGATTTAAAGCTTTAATCTTGTTAGTAGAACTAGGTAATGAAACTACGTTTTCTTTTAATCTATAATCAGAAACGTTTGCAAAAGCTACTGTTCCAG
>JACKZZ010007676.1_pt1 | contig 17513 bp, 9 predicted proteins | sample 8027871 | NCBI WGS metagenome assembly JACKZZ01 (sample SAMN15724774, study PRJNA655200) | protist metagenome | isolation source: fluorescence activated cell sorting (FACS) single amplified genomes of... | place: USA: West Boothbay Harbor, Gulf of Maine | collected 2000-07-19
GTTTATATATATCATAAAGACTCCCAGATCCGTGTATTGGTGTTCACGGCAGTACCACCATCCAACCGAGTGCAATCAAACGTGCATGGGATGAAGGTTTTTACGACCCAGTCTATCCCACTACTTTTGCGTCATCGTATATTACCAACCAATAGTGGTCGATTAAAGAAGATGGTCTCGAGATTTGGTAAAGGCATGCCCGGACAGGCTCTCACAACCATAACACGCCCATATTCCTACAGCCAACAATTGATAATGAACTCATACGCATACAGCATGCAATTCAGCAATCGCCTGGTAGGTACCATCACAATACCACTCGCTCCTCCTGCCGAAGGCGCTGCCCCAGTAACATACCCATTTGGTTGTAAGCATGGTGATATTAATGGTGGTAAACATGCCTTTGCATGTAAAAAACTAGGTCGACACGTACAGTGCCATGACCTGGTTGAGGATGCTGTGGCTTTAATGATTATGATGCAATTGCAAATGGTGCAGCCCCTGCAATATCGCTTACCATTCGCAATCTTGACTCACATCTATCGCGGTCCATTGCCCCATAGAGTCTAGACCCGCACATACCAGCATTTCAAACTGACGAAAATGGCTTTTCTGAAAAACATGCTGATAATGCTGCATATGAATCTATGGATGCAAGTGGAAACACTGCTCTGCAAGCAACGCCAGCTTATCATTACGAATCCTTTTCAGACGATCGAAAGAGTAATGAAGGAGGTAACGATGACATACCGGCACGCTCTGAAATGGATGAAAAGCGTGTTTTTGCTGCTATCTCTGATCTATTCCCAAAAGCACGAGAGCACAATATAGGTATAAAAACATTCTACCTCCAAGTACAGGAAACCTTGGAATGGACTTAGATGATAATTTATGGATTCCTTTCGTATGGGATACAGTGTACACTACGATGAACGGCTCTCGACAACGAATGAATCAAGATACTTCTGCACACTCTCATGTAAAACATAAGACACAAACAGACCAAGAAAGCCAGAATTCAGAGAATGAAGCGGCAAATGACTCTATAACCTATGGTGACATAACGTATTGTGGTATACCGTTATCTCAAGTTCAGAGTAATCAAGTCAGTATTGAGCACTGTGGAGAAAGTCAATCATTCAGTAGCAGGTTTAATATTCCTTCACGTCCTAACGATATTGTGCTATCAAGCGTTGATATTAACAGAATTGTAATATCACATGGTCCTGATGGAGTTACCCAAAATCAAATCCAATCGCTGTCAGTTTCTTTAGCACAACAATCTGTTAATATGGCACACCTGTCAACAAGCCTAAATATACCTGAAGATATCACAGATGACACATCTTTAACCTTGACCCATAATTCGGAAAAAGACACAAACAATGTAGACCATTTTAGTGATGTTAGTGAACCACAATCCATCGACATAAATTCAATAAACCTAAATAAACATGTCCCTAACGATTGTGAATCCCTGCCAATTGAGATAAACCACATTTCAGTTTCACGCAGTCATGATGAAATTATACAAAACCACGATCAACTATTATCAGTTCCACTAGCGCAACAAGATATCATGGACGACATGCCCCTAACTTCAACCCATGTTTCTGACCAAGACACAAATAACGTAGATAATAACAGTGATGTCAATGAATCACAATCAATCGACATAAATTCAATAAACCTCAATAATCATGCCTCTAATGATTGTGAATCCCCGTCAGGTTCCGACAATATAGCAACCAGAGTAAAAGCAAAGTATTCAAAAGCGCGGCAGAAAAAAATTCACAAGAAATCACAGAAATCGAATACACGAAGAAGAAATAACATTTACAACCAGACCTGTAAAAAATCACGCAAAACCCAGACTCGAAATTTAGACATTTTGTCTCCTTCTGAATCACTTTCAATTGAATATTAATTCACTATTCCAACGACAGTAAATTCACCCTAGATGTAGGTCTAGTCGATAAAAATTTTACATTCCATACAAAATTTTATTTATAATTTAATGAGTATAAAGAATTAAATTATATGGACCGCGCCAGCAAGAATTGCCCCATTATAAGCCCGTTATAGCATTTCTAGCAGGCAATATTATTCATATTATTTTTTCATTGGTTTTTTTATAAGTTAGAGTTGGGGGCACATTTGCCTATATAAGTACATAGTAGTTGAATAAGTACCAATACAATAAACGTTAAATTACACTCAATTTTAAAAAGGGGAGTAATTTAAATGTATCTTTTTGGTTTCAGTAAAAGGAGAACAGAAAATTATAATATTTCGAGAGATAAGTTTTTACGCTCTCTGTAACAGCCCCGTAACACAGAATAGAAATAACTCTTATTTATTTTGAAGTTGGGAAAGGTGAACGCGGGCATGGCCCAATAGAGGATCCAAGATCTTCCTCTGATTCTTGGACGTCTTTAAGGATGTCTAGAAACTCAACATAAGCTATCTTTTTGTTTTCATTATGATCGCACCTTCCAAAAGCATACCGAATGTGATTATTGTGTAGCCCAAAAAGCTTCAACATAAAGTGAAGCGATTCTTTCTTTATAAGGCCCGTTTCCTCAATGTCATAAGCAAGCAGTGCTAGGTTTAGGTTTATGAAACGCGTCCTGGCATCCCCCTTCACACTTATCAATTTTTCTTGTGCTTTACCAGCATTGATTACATCTTGGGGTAGACATTTCTCTAAGGAAGATGGAACCGACTCCAAGTATTTATACTTTGTACGTTGTAACTCCCGTACATAGTTTAAATAATTAAATCGATTGTTTGTTTTTTCTATATTTGCTGCAATTTCTCTTGCTTTCGCAGTATTTAGTTTGAACATAGAAATTAAAATGTCAGCCTCGTCAGCTGATATATTTCCGTTATATTCCTTTTCAATTACGGAGAAAGCCTCTTTCATGGCCCTAAATCTTGATTTTATCAATTCCTTGTGCAAATAATTTTGCTGGTATGAAGTGTCGCCACCGTGTGGATTGGAGTATGTTGATTTGTAGCTGGTTTGGAATCTTGTTGACATAGTCGTTCTATTCTTTAGAATTACTACAGTCGGGACGTTTTCTCAAATTAATAGATATATAGACGAATATTGCTTATGTTTAATTAAGATAGTTAAACTACTAAACACTTAGTGTACCAACTGATGCAATGTATTATGTCAACATGTTCGCAATATTTCAGGGTTTATAGTTGTTAATAATTTTTATGTATTTGATATTATTCTCTTCTTCTATATAAGAAGCGTTGGGTCGCACAAAAAATGACAGCTCAGAAAAATAAAATAATCCCAAAGTTTAAAGTGTAATAAATAAGGATATTATATACACAAAAACGTTTTGTGTATAAGACAAAAGTACACTTAATTTAAAATAATACCTATATGGAAAAAATTGTGCTTAGCCGCTTAGCCAGGGCCAGCGGGCCACAGCGAGGGATGCTTTACATAAACTTTACGGCGTGTACTAAGAGTACGTACTATTGAAAAAAAAGAAATACTGGTACATTATAGAGACGTCATATAGAAATCGAAACTATTTTAAAACAATCATTATACTGCTACATTATTATTACAGAAATCTCATAGAATCAATCCAAAACTATTTTTGCAAGTAACACATATTAGAACGAGTACCTGTAAAGCACCCCTGGCTTACCATACTAGTTAGTACCTAACCAACTCCACGCGCTCACACATTTGCATTGGCGAGACCCCTCCTTAAGTTACGTAAAAAATTCTCGTTGTACCTAGAATCGATTCATCATGTCGTTATATAATGCAGGATTCTCAGCGTGTGAATATTACTGTGTCGACCGCGGGGAAAAAACAAAAAGAAACGGTAAATTCATTAAGACGCTAGGACCAGCAGAATTCCCACTTCCTTTATGCCAGACAGTTATAAGAGTATTTGTGACCATCTACTAACAAGAAAAATACAATATATATTAATAAAAATTTATTATTCTTTGTACATAAAAACAATAATCAAACAGTTATTTCCCTTTTTAAGCAATATAAACAAGTTTATCAATATTTTGCGTTTTGTGTCGCGAAATCTATAAATGATTTCTATTAGACATTTTTTTGCAGTGCAACGACTAAGCAGATCGTCATCACATACACACGCTACGTGTAGGTGATTCGTCCCAACTCAATGCTATTTATATGCTAATAGATAATTGTCAATATAACACCTATAACACACAGTCACAAATTTGTAGCTAAGGCAGGCAGGAAATGAGTGAAATGTTTAGGTCGAGTCGTTGATACTAAATGTTTTATATAATACCATTAACATCAATATTACTTTAATTTGGAATACTTATTAGGATTATTCAAATAGGACCACACACTTATTTTGACACCCATTTACGCTTCGGGACACGGGATAACCCCCCTGCACGCCCAACTGGCCAACTCTAAAACAGCAAGTAAGTGCCACAGGATTTACAACAACAAAAAACTCTTTAAACATTTCTCGAATTTCGACTTTTGTAATAATTTAAATTAAAATTCAAATAGTTTGGTTTGTAGTTAAATGCGAGTTAGTGAATTGCTATCAAGGGGGTATAAACTGAGTACTATATATACACTATATGGTATTATAAAATAATATATAATAATAATAATCATCAGATTTTTTTTAAGTACATACATTAACAGCAAACTCCGCAAAACACTACAACGAACACGTAACCAGAATACACTTTAACGTTCAACGCTAATATTGTTATTACCCCCATGACAACGAGCGAAAAAGAACAAGTTACCATCTTGGGTAGCGGGAATGTTGGAACTGTAATAGCCGATGTTGTCTCCATCAATGTAAGACGTATGCCACACTTTATACATAAAATAAAGTGGTGGGTCTTTCATGAAATTATTAACGGGGAAAAGTTGTCAGATATAATTAACAATAAGCACGAAAATGTGAAATATTTACCGGGTAAGCAACTGTCAAATATAATACATGCAGTTACTGATTTAGAAATGGCTTGCAAGGGTTGTACAATCCTCATTTTGTGTATACCCCCAACATACTTATCACGCGTACTACCAACAATCCAATCGTGCCTGAGCCCAAATTGTAAAGTTATTAACGTGTGTGAGGGATTAAAGTACAGTGGCAACGGCGCTATTTTTTCCACATATAGTGAAATGCTAAACTTTTATTTACAACGCGAGGTATCTGTATTACACGGTTGTTATAATATTGACGACCTAATAAACTGTGAAGAAGTTGAAGCGACTTTCGGTTGTTCAAACGTAAATATAGGACTTGCTCTTAAAAAATTGTTTGAAAATAAATTCTTTTCTGTAAACGTTGTAGAGGATATAGTATTGGTAGAGTTAACATCTGTATTAACAAGAGTGTGTGGTTTGTGTGGTGGATTTATTGATGCTTTAGATGTTTCGCCGAATACGAAGGCAAAAGGTAGGTAACCGATTAATCGCTTAGCTGATGCTACACCTCTCACGTTAAAGATTAACTATTAACGAGACTACATATTTTTTTACTTTGGATACTTCAATCTAGTACTTCGCAACTGTTATTTGGAAATGATTTCATTCATAGAACACTTTCATGGTAATCAGATTAAATCACAAAAAAATTACAATGAAAGCTGTTGCCTAGGATCTTGTTTTGCTCAAGCATATAGTGGTAGAAATCGAAGATGCGGTGAGGTATTCTTACGTACAGGTTTGTAGCCCTTATAGCATTACATCGTTCTTATATGCATTGAACTAACTTTGCCTTCTCTACATTATTCTCATTTATGTAAATATATTATGCACTTACTCAATAATATATTATGCACTTACTCAATAATAAATTATATATATTATATATTATTTTCATAATATCACCTTTTCTTGAAATTTACAATATGCGTCATGGAAACCGAAACCTGCCAGCTAAATCGTGGGGAGAGATTGAAAAAGAATTATTAAGCGGACAAAAATTGCATGCATCCATTTTGATCAAACAAATCAATGAAATCCTTAAAAAACGTGGATTGTTGAAGACATTTCCTCTGTTTAAAAGTCTATACAAAATTGCTTACGAAGGAGAGAAAGGTTTTGTATTGGTTAAAAATACGAGAGATTAAAATGAAAATCATAACTTTTATCATATAAGTGTAAGCCAACTTTAAAACCCACTAATTACACGGCATTTGATTTAATGGTGTGTATACCTGTATTTGTCGTCTACACTGATATCTGTGTGATTTAGTCCAGTTATTGACATGCATACCTGTTTCGATCATCTAGTTATCCATACAGTCCAGTGGCATTTTGACCACATGCATATTCCTACCTCCCTATGGAATATAATAACTGATTCCGCCTGGACACGATAAGCAATTTTCTGGACACAATAGTGGCGGAGTCAAATGATATAGCCATTTGTTATTAGTATACAGCTACCATTAAACTATTTGAGGACCCTGAGAGGATTCCGTGAGCTCGTACTTTTCTGGCGGTGTTAATATAAAAATGTCGTCGGCATATGTTAAGATGCTCTGGGTTGTGTTTGTGTTTTATCCTCCACATTTTACACAGCGTTAATAGGTGTTCGATCGTTTTTCTGTGCACTGGACGTACTCCGCAGCAGTACACATGATAATTCTTACCTCCCCATATTATATTAAAACTTTATGATTATTAGTATTAAATTGTTATTGATAACTTAAATCATATAAAAATATGTGTAACAGTTTCGTATGTTGCCTTAACATAATGCATTTCTTTACTTCATCGCAATTACAATTTCCATATCTTTTAACAACTCTAAAATACTTACTTCCTTAGATATTTTTTTGTTTTGGTCAATATTAAGGGTTGCCTTCTGTTTGTCTCTGCGATCCTTCAGCAATGCTATTTGTTTTAACTTCTTTTTCAGTTTTTTAATACTTTTCTCTAATTCATCTAATGTCATTGCATTAGGATTTGTGTTATTATTTTTCTCATCAGAATTTTTGGCCCCGTTATCTTTAGCGTTCTCGGGTGTTTTTATACCATGTTTTGTTTTTACTTTTGCCTTGATGTGCTTTTTACGCTTACGTTTGCCATCTTTGTTTTTTGGAGCCGTCATACCTGGAATAATACGCCCATTGCCATTATAAGCTACGGCTGACACAACTTTTTCAACCTTTCCGAGGCCCACACTAGTTTCTCCCAAAATGTCAGCTAGTGACCTCGCTCTACTATTCTCCAAGGATGCAGTATTTATCCTGGCACCCGGGGGGCAGTACGCAGGTTTATTTACCATCTTAGAAACCCCAAGATAGTTGGTGCCAGCAACCATATCTGGTGAATTGTGGAAGTTTTTGTCTTTCTTACGTTTTTTTTCCTGTGGCCTATCAGGATATATGCCTTTTAATGCAGGTACCCATGCTACATCAAATAGACGCTTCGATACAACTTTGCATACTGGTCCCTCGCCATTATATTTAAATATTCGGTACCAATTATCTACTTGCATGCGGGGATAGGTACTCCCAGAAACAAACCAACGGCCGCAAGGTGACCATGCATATGTAATACTGCAACTTGCGTTTGCACTCCCCATGATTTTTCGTTTATTCATATCCCAGAAATCCATATCCCCGCGTAAGCTTCCAAATCCCGCAACGCACAAAAATCGCCCATGTGGGCTATAACATAGAATATTTCTTGCTGCAGAACCTAACTCAAAATAAGGCGAACCTGTTTTTGGATTATAGACGGTTATATTTGCAGGAAAATTACCAGCTATTATTGTAAATTCATTTCCTTTTGGTGACCAGGCAACTGCGTGAAGTGGTCCTGGTTTTGTTCTACTAATAACGCAATCAAAACTCCCATCAGTATGCAACATGTATAAATTACTTTCACCATAGTATGTATCACTAGATGTATCTGTATGTGTTTGTAGAAGCACCACTTTGCCGTTTGGGGACCAGTGAAATTCAATATTTTGTGTTTTAAAAAACGTTTTGCTTGCTGTAATACATGATGAATTCTTGCTTTCATATATGTTAACTCGTGCAGGCCCACCCCCACTATCTTCTGGTTTAAACAATGCAAATTTTGTTTCTAAATTATCGCTTGCCGAAAACATTGAAAATTTATTTAGGCCTGGAAATTTAATAAGCGCGAACTTTTCATCAAAGCTACAGTTTTTAAAAATTTGTATTTCATCTTTGTTCATTCTACTTGCAACATTTTCACTTTGGGTAAAACGTATAGCCGGCCAATCCGGTTGTCGACGTTCATAGTATTTTGCAACAACGTTGCAGCAAACGCCATTATTGACACGATATATAAGTAGATTAGCATCTTTGTCTCCCTTGTAAAGACGGGACCATGTCACAAAGTAAGTGCCTAGGGGAGAGAAAGACATTAACTCTACTCTACTGAAACTACTATTACTATTTGTGACTAACGCTTTGTTTGTAAGTAGGTTAAAAAAGGAAAGCTCACTATTATTTAACACAGCCAACACAGTCCCGTCATTAGTGAAAGCGGTTATCGGCTTATCTACGCCATGCAAAAGCCCTGAAGTAGACAGCTTCGTCTTCCTGAATATGTCTTTATTACACCCACAAACTTTTAAACCAGTAGAATCTAAAATAGAGGCTGGATTTTTTTCTTCTGGAGCGAACAGAATCTCCACTCCATTTTCATTTGATACCAAAATTTTGGGTTTGGGTTTGGTAGGTAAACTAAATCCACAGCCTCTGTCCGAGTTAATAGGTAGGGAAGTCAGTTTCATTAATTAACTCACTTGATATAGGGTAATCACAAGTAAGTATAACAATAATGCAGCTGTTGTATAATTAATATGTTTTTCATTGTATGTTTAATGCAGAAAAAGCTTGCCGAGGGCGACGATAGAGGTGTGTGCCCGACCATCATTGTTTTTAGGGGAAATAGAAATGTAGTGGTATTTGGATAATTACAAAAAATCGGATATTCTTCGTATTTGTTAACAGAATAAGGAGAAAATATAAAGCTCTTAATATCTTAAGAAAAGACGGAAGTTTAAAATATTTTATGAATGAATTGATTCCTTTTCAAGAAAGTGTTTTTAACAAAGACGAGCAGACTTTTTTAGAATCAAAAACTATTATGGTAGAAGACCCTAAAATGGTAGCAGCTGTATTCTGGGGGGATGATGAATTTTATAAAGAAAAATTAATAAGTTTTATGACTAATTATGACCTCAGTAGTTGTTGAACCAGGATTTTTTGAATTTATAGCTCTCCTTGCTTCTAATTCATATATTTCATAACCTTCAAAAGTTGTAAATTTGCAAAAATGATTGATAAAAAAATTTTAAACGAAGAAAATGGAGAAGGAAAACATTTTATTTATAGTAGGTTTAAGATGGCGTGAAACACTTTTTTTCAGTTAGAGTTAGGGTATGCTTTTTTAAGGCATTTGGCCAGAATTTATATTATCTCTCCAACTCAATCCCATAATAAATTGATTATAAATATATTTCAAGCAAACGTATGAAGACTAAAGTCACATACAGAAGTATTCAAATAAGAGTGTTTTAAAAACGCACCCCAAAAATGGGGTTGCTATAGATATTAGATGCTTCGACAAAGCTGATATTGTCGACTATTATCTTGGGTACCGATTCGTGTTGTCGGTGTACCAAGAGGACGTCTAGAATAAAAGATAATTAACAAATTATTAATTTTAGGGTGAATTTAATCGCGATTTTCTATATAAATGCGTTTATCTTTTGTTCTTGACGTCCTCTTGGTACACCGACAACACGAATCGGTACCCGGGATGATGCTGGACATGCTCATGTAATTTGTATAAATTGTTTTTATGTCGAATATTATTTTTGGGGTCATTTTCGTTATTTTGTTATGCTCATTGTTATAACGGAAATCTATATTTTTATTGAATTTGTTAGCTGATTTTGTTGTAGATTCCATATTACAAATAAAAAAAAACTAGACAAGTAAAAAGAGAATATTGAAATGAGGAAAAGTACATCGATAGAGTGATACAAAAATATATTTAAATGTATTTTAATTGTTTTAAATGTAAATTGAAATGATCTTTGTTATTTAGAAATTGATATCCAATGTCCAATTTAGATGTACGTGTATTATACATATGTATTTATACGTGAACTTACCGTTTCTTCCTTGCCTCTACTTGTTCATAATAAGGGCATTTCTTACCTCCACAATGTGTATAAACTTCTTGTTTGAGCATACGAAAACATTCCATGCACTTTCGTTTCCTTTTCTCACCAGAATTTTTAGCAGCTGCGGCTTTTTTCTTCTTTTTTTTCTTATGCTTATTTGTTACCTTTCCATGACGATCATGGTTTTTATACTGAGAAGATCGTATTTTTTTTAACACTATTGTTCTTTTTTTAAATGCTGCGGTAACTTTTCTCATAGCATTATTAGCAATATTACCTTCCACTTGTCTCAGTACACGTAGCATCGTTGATGGAACATCAATATTCAACTTTTTAAAAAGCTCAACGAAAAAATACCAGCCACCTTTATTTAACAACAAAGGCACTGTATGACAAGCTAAATCATACCCAAGACCACTGCTGCTATACAGCCGTTTTTCATACAATGAGATCATCAAGAAATTTGATGACTCTTCAAAGTTAGTGTCCCTCAGATTGAGGTATTTCTGTAACACTTCTTTTGTGCACCAACGTCTTACTATATCTTTTACTATTGCATCATGATGCTCATGATTCAGGTTGGGGCGTCCTTTTGTTTTTGCTCTTTCTTCTTTTGTTAAGCATTTGCCATATTTTTTGCAAAAAATATTGTCAGAGCAATCTCCAAACAAATGATTTAGAAAAAATGATTCTAATTCCGCTTTAAAACCTTCAACTGTTGTATTGCGTAATGCAATATCACGGAAACATGTTGTAACATATTTTTTTGCAAAGTCACTGCAAATCCAAGTATACGGACCACTTGATTTACCATTTTTACGTACCAAGTGCCCTAATCCAGTCTCCTGTAATATACGTTGTGCCGTGTTTTGCCAGTCCTTCCCTAATTGCGATCCTCCATGTCGTATACACAGTTCTTCTTCTATCGTATCTTTATACTTTGATCGTATTTCAATACTTTTTGAACGTAAAAAGTTATTTTTAGCTTCACGAGCTTTTTTTATTCCAGTTGTATCATTATCATGTAGTAAAAGCTCCACATCAAATCCATTTTCTAACAAAAACGTTGTTGCTCGTTTTATTGACTCAGCATCCATGCTAGATGCAGAACCGGCATAAATTGGTATATTGTGATGCAATTTACGATCTGTAGAGCCTTTACGATGGAAAGACCACACACCAATACACTGCCCTTCTGTCAAATTGGCATTTTTTTGATCAACTTTGTTAGGGAAAAATATATGCCCTAGTCCATGGCCATCCAATGAGTTCCATCCATATCTTTTTTGCCAGCGTCCATCCATGGCTAGACCTATGGGAATGGGAGATGACAAAGGATGATTTGGATGCAAACGTATATACTCTGCTTTATATCCAGCTAAAACATCTTCTCTAGATTCATTATGAATACTTTCAATAGCAGGCCATATTAAATTACCCTTTAAGTTTGAAATAACTGGATAAGATGCAATTGTTAATCCCTTTGTTGAATATATTAATTTTGTGCGGTCATGAGATGCACCATTATATGTGGAAGCAATAGCCTCTACCACCTGCGCTTTGTTATAGATTTTATTGTCTATAGTCACCTTTTCTCTTCCATCATATAAAACTGTACCATCCGTATTTTTAATTAAAACTTCATTACTTGACGTAACTTCCACTGTCTTGCTTACCAGTTTTTCTAAATCATTTTTTTTAAGCACGACACATCGTTGGCCATCTTCTTCTTCTATAACATACTTTTCACTATCTTGCACCGTCTTGCGTCGCATACCTACTGCTGGAATAAATTCAGCATGCTGAAATAAAGTTCTCTGCTTCAATTGTCGTTTACTATTATTACTATTATCATTGTGATTACTATCACCATTGTTGGTATTATTAATAGTAAATGTAGCAGTTGTTGTTGTAGAGGTTGGCAGTGTCGTTGTGCTTTTACTTTTGGGAGTTTTTTCCAATCTCAACAATTCTGGAGTCAATTTTGCATAAACCATACCTTTTCTTATGCGTGGTGACACCTTCTTTAACTGATGTTGGTAATTTAAACGTTCAGAACTTGTGTTATTTATATGGAACTGTACATATGGTTCTCCTTGATTATTCAATATTGAATCTAGCACATTTGAATCCGCGTTTATCCATTTTGATTTTATACCGCTAATTTTCTTGTTGAACGCACGTTTTCTGTTTTGGTTTTTAGCTGTATCGATTTTATGTCTCAAGCGTGAAATCAATCCACATGGCAAAGACGTGGACGTTAACATTTGCTCATACAAATACGGAGTGCTCAGTTTGTACTTCAATAAATAGATATTATAATCATTACCATAACCAATTTTATACGCCACCTCTCCGTTGTATAGGTGATCTTTCATCTTCTTGTAATTATTCTTCATGTTTACTACATTCTTCTAAATGAACAAAGGTCCCATTAAACATTGTATGTGTACGTACGTCGACGCGTGTATACGTATGTATATGTTACTCGGGAGACCACGCAGCACTTGAGTGTATAACACCACAGTAGAAATATATATATAAATTTTGTTGATTCAGACTGTGGAAACAGTCTGTTATACTTTAAGTACAAAAACTATACATAAAATACCTATCTATTTTACACTCTTCCCGTTATTTTAGAATTAAATTCGAACCATTCATTTTGGTATTTATGGCCAAAAAATGATTTGGACCCTTAAAATAAATTTTCAGTTCCACGCCATCTTAAAACTAGAGGGGTTGAATGTTTAAGTTATAATAATAATATTTTAAGAAATAGTAACCCTAGTGTTTCTGTACCTAGTTTTAAAATAGTAGGAACAACAGACTTTACACGAAAGATAAGTAATTATAGGAACTTCACTTAATTCTTTTGACCAAAATAATGGAGATAGTACAGCTCCTGTAAATACCAGCGTATCTATGAGTACCTCCAATACCATATTGACCGTAAATACCAAAATCTACTGTATCAGCGGTATATTACCTTGGTCTTTAGCAAGTTTAAACATGCTATCAGCGGTTGTAATAGTAATCAGACCCATCGGCCTCTAACTAGATATTTGAAATGAGCAGTTACCGTTGTACCTACTAGAGTAACGAAATGAGAGACAACGGATCCTATTAATCCGTTGTACATGTAAGACTACTGAATTAGAGCCAACGGAACCTATGAAAATAGAACGAAAGACAAAGGAAATGATCGGGACGATTGAAACGTAGAGCAGCAACAACAGAATCGATGTAAGAATATTAGCAGGTAAATAGCATAGGGAACGTAATAGACAAGCTATAAGCTATAAGCTATCAACCAGGGAAATAGAGATTGTTGTAGAAGAGCAAATTCATGAGACCTTCGCTTCGCTCAGTTTTTGTACTTGTACATAAACTGAGCGTGGCCGTAGAAGGTACGCCCTTCATGGGTTTAGTCCTGGCCGTATACATGAGACCCAGCAACATAAAAAATTGTTTGTTATTATATATTATTGCTATATATATTCATAATATAATAATTGAAATAAGTTATGCTTGGGCAAGAATTGATTCTCCTTTTAATTTTTCGACAATATGGGTATGTGTAGTGTCAGTGGTTATCAATTGTTGTTTTTTAGTAAGAACCTATTCGTAAGAATGTTTTGGGATTCACTATAATAATTACACTTTATTTTTTCTCAGACATTCCTATTATTTTTCCCTTTAAAGTCGTTTGAAATGCCTCATGGAAGTGTGTACGACACGCATGTTTCCACAACATACAACAACAATAGTGTTTTATATGAAATTATGTGGTACAATGGAAGAAATAAACGAGAGATCAAAAGTAGAGTAAATCTACAAGTATCACATATCTACTGAAAACACCATAAAAAGTCTTATATAAAATATTATAAGAGAAACATGAAGTACAACGGCTACGTATACTAGAATCTGAGAGAGAGAGAGAGAGAGTAATGGAAGAAACAAACGAGAGATCGAAAGTAGAGTAAATCTACAATTATCACATATCTACTGAAAACACCATAAAAAGTCTTTAACTTATGATGTATAAAATGTTAAATAAGAGAAACATGAGTACGTATACTAGAATCTGAAAGAGAGAGAGAGAGAGAGTAATGCAAGAAACAAACGAGAGATCGAAAGTAGAGTAAATCTACAAATTATCACATTACTGAAAACACCATAAAAAGTCCTATCATATAATATATTAATGAGTAAGAATTAATTATATAAAATATATTATAACTTAAGAGAAACATGAGTACGACCATCCATTTTTACGTCTAAAGGACACATCATTGGCCAAAAAAGACAAACATGCCAAAAAATGGCGCGTTTTTTACATTTTACAGATTTATGAGAGAAAAAGTTGGAAATCATAATAACTTAAGAGAAACATGAGTACGACCATCAATTTTTACGTCTAAAGGACACATCATTGGGCCAAAAAAGACAAACATGCCAAAAAATGGCGCGTTTTTTACATTTTACAGTAAACGTACGTGGAAAAAAGGGTCTTTATTATTGTTTCATCTATAAAATACTGAGTTGTTACCTTCATTGTCGTACATCTTATGTTTGCAATTTAATGTCCTAACCCTAATGTTAACTATGATGGTTAGTTTTAGGGTAGTAGTATTCTAACAAGCATTCGAAACGAAAAGATAGCCAAAAAGGTGAAAGAACGCATGCAACATAACTGAGGACTATGGGTACAATAAATATATGGAAATTTGTTCTTCCAAGAGATTAAAATATAGAATTTACATTAATTCTTTGTGATGAGCAAAAGAGTACCAAAACGTGTGCTTAAAATGTCAAAAAAATCCTATCTCTTTCGTCCCAAAAATGTTGCTGTACTGGCGTAGCCAGTACTCAGCAAACTGGTAAATATTATATAAATAGCAATTCCCAATCGAAAACCAAGCGTAGATGAAAATAATCTCCTACATGATTTTATTGAAAACCTCCATCGTCCTCGATTATTTTCTTTTTTTTCTTTTTCTTTTTTTTTACTTTCTTCTTTTTTATTTTTTTGCCCTTTGAAGGAAAGTCCAAAGTTTTGCAATCAGCCGAATATGTATCCCCCATATATGTGTGTCGACCGGGATGACCAACGTTATCCCCCCCCTTGGCAGCTATAGTTGGCATCGCTTCTTCCTGAGAAACACAATAACTGATGCTTCCATTTCGCTTTCCTGCATTATTTATATCGTACCCTTCAAAATCCAAAGACGAGAACATTGTATGCGGGGTTTCATCAATGGAGCCATGCAATGAATCGTTGAAAGCAGCAGCAGCAGCTATTTCATCGCTATTTTCACAAGACTTTTTAAACAAACTTTGTTTAAAGTTGCCACTCTTTTCAAGAAATTGCCACTCTTTTCCCCCATTCCTGACACCATGCGTACTTTGAAGATGCAGGATACCCCCAGAATGAAAATGAACGATTTTCCTTGGTATGTGTTGCGTGATTTTTTACAGGTCTGGTTGTAAATGTTATTTCTTCTTCGTGTATTCGATTTCTGTGATTTCTTGTGAATTTTTTTCTGCCGCGCTTTTGAATACTTTGCTTTTACTCTGGTTGCTATATTGTCGGAACCTGACGGGGATTCACAATCATTAGAGGCATGATTATTGAGGTTTATTGAATTTATGTCGATTGATTGTGATTCATTGACATCACTGTTATTATCTACGTTATTTGTGTCTTGGTCAGAAACATGGGTTGAAGTTAGGGGCATGTCGTCCATGATATCTTGTTGCGCTAGTGGAACTGATAATAGTTGATCGTGGTTTTGTATAATTTCATCATGACTGCGTGAAACTGAAATGTGGTTTATCTCAATTGGCAGGGATTCACAATCGTTAGGGACATGTTTATTTAGGTTTATTGAATTTATGTCGATGGATTGTGGTTCACTAACATCACTAAAATGGTCTACATTGTTTGTGTCTTTTTCCGAATTATGGGTCAAGGTTAAAGATGTGTCATCTGTGATATCTTCAGGTATATTTAGGCTTGTTGACAGGTGTGCCATATTAACAGATTGTTGTGCTAAAGAAACTGACAGCGATTGGATTTGATTTTGGGTAACTCCATCAGGACCATGTGATATTACAATTCTGTTAATATCAACGCTTGATAGCACAATATCGTTAGGACGTGAAGGAATATTAAACCTGCTACTGAATGATTGACTTTCTCCACAGTGCTCAATACTGACTTGATTACTCTGAACTTGAGATAACGGTATACCACAATACGTTATGTCACCATAGGTTATAGAGTCATTTGCCGCTTCATTCTCTGAATTCTGGCTTTCTTGGTCTGTTTGTGTCTTATGTTTTACATGAGAGTGTGCAGAAGTATCTTGATTCATTCGTTGTCGAGAGCCGTTCATCGTAGTGTACACTGTATCCCATACGAAAGGAATCCATAAATTATCATCTAAGTCCATTCCAAGGTTTCCTGTACTTGGAGGTAGAATGTTTTTATACCTATATTGTGCTCTCGTGCTTTTGGGAATAGATCAGAGATAGCAGCAAAAACACGCTTTTCATCCATTTCAGAGCGTGCCGGTATGTCATCGTTACCTCCTTCATTACTCTTTCGATCGTCTGAAAAGGATTCGTAATGATAAGCTGGCGTTGCTTGCAGAGCAGTGTTTCCACTTGCATCCATAGATTCATATGCAGCATTATCAGCATGTTTTTCAGAAAAGCCATTTTCGTCAGTTTGAAATGCTGGTATGTGCGGGTCTAGACTCTATGGGGCAATGGACCGCGATAGATGTGAGTCAAGATTGCGAATGGTAAGCGATATTGCAGGGGCTGCACCATTTGCAATTGCATCATAATCATTAAAGCCACAGCATCCTCAACCAGGTCATGGCACTGTACGTGTCGACCTAGTTTTTTACATGCAAAGGCATGTTTACCACCATTAATATCACCATGCTTACAACCAAATGGGTATGTTACTGGGGCAGCGCCTTCGGCAGGAGGAGCGAGTGGTATTGTGATGGTACCTACCAGGCGATTGCTGAATTGCATGCTGTATGCGTATGAGTTCATTATCAATTGTTGGCTGTAGGAATATGGGCGTGTTATGGTTGTGAGAGCCTGTCCGGGCATGCCTTTACCAAATCTCGAGACCATCTTCTTTAATCGACCACTATTGGTTGGTAATATACGATGACGCAAAAGTAGTGGGATAGACTGGGTCGTAAAAACCTTCATCCCATGCACGTTTGATTGCACTCGGTTGGATGGTGGTACTGCCGTGAACACCAATACACGGATCTGGGAGTCTTTATGATATATATAAAC
>JACKZZ010017860.1_pt1 | contig 17488 bp, 9 predicted proteins | sample 8027871 | NCBI WGS metagenome assembly JACKZZ01 (sample SAMN15724774, study PRJNA655200) | protist metagenome | isolation source: fluorescence activated cell sorting (FACS) single amplified genomes of... | place: USA: West Boothbay Harbor, Gulf of Maine | collected 2000-07-19
TCTTTTTTTTTTGTTTCAGATTTTTCACTAACTTTTTATTATATTTTATTATGTTATTATTTTTAATACAGACGAAAAGGTACACCTTCTTTAGAACAACAGCAATTATCTAGCTCTAATGATGGTAAATTGGAAGTTTCAACTTCGACATTGCCAACATTTCCTGTATCGACTGATGCAGCTAGTATAAGTGATGTTTCTATGGGTAGTATTGCTCCAGATGCTTTTTTCTTACAAAAAGAGTATGTTTCCGAACCAGTAGATACAGAAGTAGAATGTTATTTGAATGACAGTGCTCGACGTGCTCTTGAAACAATGGTTAATGAACAAAGGAAAGTTGCCACAAGTGTCGATATTACAGTAGAAACTGGAAGTGGTGGTTCAGGTACTCGATTTTCACCATCACCATCTGCTTTAAATGCATCAAAATTACCAAAGTCGCATCCTCATGTTAATAGTCAAACTACAAAAGGCCATGCTAAGCCTGCTTCGGTAAAAGCTAGCAGTAATAGTAATATTAGTGATACCGCTGCAAACACTGCAAACAATGCTGTTGTCAATAAGTTTACTGGAGGATTTTATATTTTGAAAGGACATGGTACTACTGCTACTGGTGTAATGGCTCCCGTAGCAGTGAAATGTGGTCGCCACCCAAGAAATGACGATAATGGTGATTGTGATGTTGATGCTGATGGTGTTACTAGTGATGACAATGATTCTGCGAGTATAAATGGTGTTAATGTTGGTATTGTTGCTTCACCTGAATTTGCTTCAATTGATAGTACAGTTCCAAACTTTGAAATTAAACAAGCTCGTAAGACAAGTGATGATCTTACAGATTCTACAAGTAGCACATTTGTAGAGCAGCCATGTCATGATGATCATGATGCTCCTTCTAGTGTTAATAGCAAAGCGAATGTGGAAAAATTCGCATCATTATCTGTAAATGAGGTTTGCAATAATGAAGATATTGGATCTACACATCCTGTTGCACAAGATAATAGTAATAATGTTAATGATAATAATAATTATGAAGAAGATGAAGAATTCATATTGAACACTACAACCGAATCACTTGATTCTAGTATAGATTGTATTAGTTCTGATTTGCAATTAAAAAGTGGCGCATCTGCATCTATATCTACATCTACAGACAAACAGCTTGATGCACTACCAGTAGTAATCAGTAGTGATGCAGATAATTCTAGTGCGACAGAGGTAAAATCTAATGATGTAACACTACAGTCTCAACTATCAAATAAACAACAACAACCGAAAGAGAAAGAGAAAGAGAAAGAGAAAGAACAATCTACAAAAGATGCTGGAAAATTCGTGACATTACATGATGATTTGAGTTTATTGTCAGATGAAGCGCTTCTCTCGTTGTCTTCTTTGCGTGGTAAAATTGATGAAGTTGACCGTATTCGTGCTAAAAGGGAACATTCACAAAAGAAAGGTAGAATGTTTGTTGCAGATGTACCAAATGCTCAGAACATCAATAATAGTAGTAATACAAGTACAAGTACAAATACAAATACAAATACAAATACAAATGCAAATGCAAATGCAAATGCAAATGCAAATGCAAATGGAAATGGAAATGCAAATACTAACATACAAACGAATACTGTTGGTAGAAGTGTAGTAACAAATACAACCCGTCCTATTGTACCCCTCATAAAGAAATGGACCCCAAATGGTCGAGTAACAAAAGGTAATCATCGTTCTGCATGGGAAGAACCCCCAACTGGACGAGTACAAGGTACTCAGTTACGTCATGATAAGATGTTCCAAAGCTCATTACTTCCAGAAAATGTCGAAGAAGCAGCAACGATTGCTGCCGCAGCACAATCATTATTTTTAAACTCGCCGGGTATTCGCCCCCCCCATGGACCATCGAATTTTGGTGGTAGCCGTCCTAATAGTAGAGGTGCAATAGCAGCTGATACTGCAAATGCTACAATGAAAGATGCAATCAATGCTATCATTCGTACGAATGCTACTCGGGGAGGCGACGTAGGAGATCTTTCTGTTGCTGTACGTAGCTTGCGTTCGGTAGCGAGTAGAAACGCTGCTCAAAATAGACATAAATCGTCAATCACTCCTAAAATAGGACTATCACCTCTTGATGCAGCTCTTGCTGAAGCACGCTCAAGTGGATCATCACTCATAGTTTCTCCCAGAACTGCATTTGATGATTGTTCTATTTCGTCAACAGATTCTCATCGTAGCTACAGTAGTCAATACAGTACTGATGTTGCGTCCATGGGCAGTCCTAGAACAAAAAGTGCCTTGAGTAGAGCCATGGAAGAGGTAGAGTCATCAGTTGCAAGTACTAAACCACCAACAATACAGTTAGCTCCATTAGACTTGACCTCATTAGCTAGAAGTACACAAGTAGCAAAATCATCTCCACAATCAAGTAAATCATCTACCAATGTAAGACTTGCAGATTCAGACAAAGATGACAAAGGTGGTAATATTGCACCGATTACAGCTATGACTCCAATTTCAGTTATTCAAAATAACGAAGAAAATAATATGAAAAATATTGTAAGTAGGGATAGAGATGATGATGCAAGGAACAGTTTATTGGAAGAAGATTTACGACAAGAAAAGATTGAAGTACGCAATGGGCGTTCTACTCCTATTCTCATGCCCATACCTACAGTTACAGTTTCACTTGCAAAACCTGGTGATATGCGACAACAATCAGGATCAGCTCCTGCTCAAATGTCTGTTGATAGATCAATGCGAGCACTGCGTAGAAGTAAGGAATCACTCTTTGATGACGAAGACGAGGAATTAAGAGGCTTGTTCTAAAAATAATCATTAGCTGACGTTTCGGGTTTACTTACAATTACAGTATAAACCAAAGAGAGATCTCAACACAAGCCATTTGATTTCGGAAGTATAGATAGAAACACCTGTCCAAAATATTATTAGATAAGAAAAGAATTCATCAATATTTGTTTGTTCTACCCCGTGTATATATGACATAAACAAAAATATACAAATAATTAAATTTACAAAATATCACATCTGCATCTACATCTACTTGTTATGCCAACCATAATATTGTTTATCCCCAACACTTTAGAAATTTGGGTGTGGCATTTCACTTGGTTTTGGTGCATTATAGTAAACACTCCCAGCAAAGTGCTTCTGATTTGAGGGGTCAATGTCAGTATCGTTAGTGTACTCATACTCTCTCTTGGTAGCATTATCTTTATCTCTCCTTAAAAGCATATTATACCGTTCTAAAGAAGTATCATATGCTTTATGAGCAGCCATCATTTCATTCCATGCCTTCATCGTATCACTAGGAACATGAGGAACAGACTCATCATGAGATGTGAATGTTGATGTATTTGTATCTTCATTGATTTTTTCATTCTCATAATTTGAGTAATAATAGTGATTATGGTGATAATAATAATGATGATGTTGTTGTTGGCTTTCATCATTTTCCATGTGGGATTGGCCATCTGAGTATGTCGTTACTGAGCTATCTACAACATCGTGAAATTGTGATAGTGATTGCGTTGGATTTTCTTGAGTACTAGTATCAGTACAAGTCAAAAATGCGTCAACAAAGGCTCGATCGCCAGCATTTAAATGATCTAATGATTTTGGCACAGATTCAACAACTATACGTTCTTCCATCAATGATTGTACTTTCTCATCAACAGGCACTCCTGTATCTTTTGCATGTTCAAGTCCATCCTTGATTAATTTCTTTTTTTCTTTCCTACTCAAACCTCCAGATTTGGATTCCCCTTTTACTGATTTATGTTTTGTTTTATGTGACGCTACGGACATATTAAATATTGCACAAAGTGCAGTGTCATCCCATGCATCCAAATCTTCGAGCGCTGCTTCCATAGCTACAGGAAGATTCGGTGCCACATAGACATCATCCGAAAACATGCAGCAGTTTATTATGATAATTAATGCAGGTATATATCAATGGTGAACTTGAAAGCTCTAAAAATGAATGTGATTTGGTGTCCCACTAATGAACCTAATTATAAAGGAAGAAGCTTTTTGAAAATGCCGCGAATTTCTAAGCGAGACCGCGATGGTATCGCTGCAATCCGAGTAAAATGTGCTGAACTCATCACCAAAACACCGAATTTTCCCGAGGCCACTGGAGATCGAAAAATTTTAAGGTTTTTAATAGGACACGATCACAATGTTGATAAAGCTGCTGAGATGTTTGGAAAATATTTAACATGGAGAATGGAAAATAACGTAAATGCAATTCGTCATAACATTATATATGGAGGATTAGATCATCCATCAAAATTTCCTTTTGCAGATCTTGTTCTTTCTCTTATGCCAAGTTTAGTATTAGCGTATGATGCACCTGATAAGAAAGGATGTCCTATTTGCGTTGATCAATATGATTTCGAACCATCTGAAGTTATAGAAAAGATAGGTCTTGAGGTGAGTTCCATACTGAATGTTTACCAATTGAAATATTCCATTGGAATACATTTCCTTTCATGATAATTGACTCGTCCTCGGCATCGCTAACCAAAACTAACATATTTTCTTTTCTAATCTTATATATAATTCTCATCTCCCCTTCATTTTCCCCTTCCTCTTCCCCTTCCTTGTCTGTTATAGAACTACATGGTTTTTGCAATTCATGTCTTAGAATATCGAAGTTTAATATTAGAACAAATAAGTGAAAGCAGAGATCGCGTGTATTTATCTAGTTTAGAATCTGATGAAAGTCGCACTGCTGCAGTTCACATACCTGAATATGTTGATGGTGTTGCTGCAACAGAAGAAAGTGAACCATGGATTAATATGTGCGGTACTATGGTTATACGCGATCTGGGTGCAGTTGGTTTCAGACATCTTGGAACAACTGGACAAAACATAATCAGAACTGTTGTTACAGTTAGCAGTGATAATTATCCCGAACTTTTGAGGAAATGTTATATGGTGAATACACCCTGGGTGTTTACATCTATCTGGTATATTATCAAAGGTTGGGTTGCAGCAAAGACAGTGGCGAAAGTTAGCCTACTGGGGGGATCATTCATGGAAGAGTTATTGGAAGAAGTTGATGAAGAAAATATTCCTGTTTTAATCGGCGGCAAGTCTACAGTAAACGATTCAGCTGTATATGAGGCATATCCCTTTGATAAAGAGTATTTCAAAGATCCATCATACAAACCAGAGGAAAAGTTAGAGACAGTCTTTACGGGAACTCCTATTGAAGACAAAAGTTCATAGTTGTTGTAATAATACAGAAGTCTGAATTGAATGCACACAACATACTAAACATGTGATCTTTACTGTAGCACATCACGAAGAATTGAATTATTGTAACAAATATTATTATTCATATTTTGCATTCACTTTTCCTTTGCAGTACATTACATCATACACACTTACACTTACTTATCTTACTATACTATCTAACTTATTGCACAGCAGGCTTTTTCAGGAATCACTCGAAATTGTGCATCTACATCTGCATTTACATTTACATTGTTTTCCATTGCAATGATTGGTTGCTCCTGCTCCTGCACTGACATAGACATATTAGTCTTAGTCTCGACAACAACTGTTACTGTTTTAGCTGCTTCTACATTTTCCACTTCTTTGGTTGGAGGTAGAGGTGGCATTTGAACAACAGAGGGTGCAACATCATGTAAAGGACTTGATGCTTCATGAACTGTGCGTTTTTTTGTTTGTCGACATCGACTACCATTCACATTTTCGTTCTCACCATTATTGTTCATGTTTGTTTTCGGTGTAGATTGATTGTATTTATTTTCATCATTTTCTTCGTTTGATTTTGTTCCAGAGACCTCAATGGCTTTTCTTTTGGTACCCAATGAGACACGTTCAGGTGAACTTGCTAATTCTGCACGATTACTAACATGAATGGGTGCAACATCTTCCCCTTGCATCCAAACACAATTTTTTATATCTTCGAGACTCCATCGCTTCTGAGGGTCAGCGACAAGAACATGTGATAAAAGATCAATAAGCTCTTTAGAGAATTTCACAACACTTGATGATGATCTTGCAGGACTAGCGGTGGGTGTTCCGCGATTACGCGCAAAAGGATTAGCTCGTCTGCTTGGGCTTATACTACCATCTGTACAATCAGGCATCGCAAACTCTGCTCTCTTTATTTTATCAAACAAAGCTGGCATTGTATCTTCTTCAAATGGTAAATAGCCAGCAACAAGTACAAAAAGAACTATACCAACACTCCAAACATCAGCTTGTCTTCCATCGTATCCACGATTTTCAAGAACCTCAGGTGCAACATAATTGGGTGTTCCACATGTAGTGTGCAACAACTCCACACGATCATTACTTGTGGTCCCACCCTCAGTTCCTCCTACATATAAAGTTGATAACCCAAAATCACTAATTTTTATATTACCCTGTAAATCTAGCAGTAAATTTTCGGGTTTTAAATCACGATGAAAGATACCTTTGCTATGACAGTATGATAGACCTTCAACTACCTGTCTCATAAAATGTCTAGCTTCCCCTTCAACAAGACGTTTTTTATCTAATAAATATTCAAAAAGTTCTCCACCATCTACTAATTCTAAGACAATAAATATTTTTGAAGATGTTGCAAATACTTCCCGAATAGCAACAACATTTGTATGCTCAACACTCTGTTGTAAATTTTTAGAAGAAGAAGAACAAAAGAATACAAATTAAAATAATAATGTCAATAAGAGTTAGATTGGAACAAAAGAAAAACCAAACATGCCAATTATATAATCATAAATATCTGGGACAAGAATAAAGATAACTTACCTTCATAATACTGATTTCTTTCTTAATTTGACTCCCCATATTCTGCTTCGATATCTTTTCTTTATCAAGAATCTATGTAAATAAAACGAAGAAAATTGAAATAAAGCGTTGTTAGTTTCATATAAAATGCAATAATATAGTAAATATTGCATTCAATGCAATGATAGAAACTTACCTTGATTGCTACCGCTTCTTTTGTATGCTTGTTAACTGCATACTTTACCTTTCCATAGCTTCCTTCGCCTAATGTACGGTACAACTCATACTTTCCAACAGTTTTCATCTCAAGAGAATGTGAGGATTAATTGTGGTGGAAATGGCTCTCTACTGCTTAACGATTACATTACGGACGAGACCGGAACAGTTTCTATCGAAAAGCCATCCTTACTGTTCCTAAGAGTGATAATAACGACTTGTAGTAAATTATTAAAGGTAGTTTCAGTATCTGTTGCAAGTTTTGATATATAAGGAATCAATAATATTTATACGTATCGTGATATATTAGTGTTATAAACTAGTACACTTATTATTGTCTTTGCTCAAAAGAAATTGATATTAAGATGGGTGGTGCTGTTTCTATAGCTCAAATTCCAATGCATATTGATAAAGAAACATTTCGAAGTATAACAGGTGGTTCATTCAATGATCCAATCTTTGATGATTATGCGGTTGATGGTGTAATGACACGTGATAAATTACTCGAATTGAGTCATACAACAGATTGTTTCTTAAGCTTTGATAGACAATCTACTGATATTCACGGTAGAAATAATTTTGAACGTATACAACGCATTAATTCTGGATTACGTGCAAGAGGTATAGTTTGTTGGTTATTAGAAGAACAAGAACCAAATTGTGCAAGTGATGAAGCAACTGCAATATTTAATGCAAATAAGAATAATATCATGTCTATATGTAAAGGTATTGATAAAACGCGTAGTGTTCTTTGTTTTATATCTGAAAATTACATGAGAAGGGTGAATCAAACACAAAATACAACTGACCAATGTCAGATAGAGTTCAACTATGCTGTACGTCAAAGATTTCCTACACATATGATTGGTGTAGTTTGTGATCAAACAATCTTAAGCGATTCAACAAAATGGTTGCATCCAATTAACAAGTATATGCTCAAAGAAGGACATAGATTTGTACCAGGAGAAAATGTTTGTAATATAAGTCCCAATTTAGTGGATATGACTCAAGATGAACCAGCACTATTTGAAGAACAAATTGAAAATTTATTTCGTCGCATTGTTGAAGTCACACGTCCTAAACATATTCATGATTATTTTGATGTACCTGAGGAAGTCCCTGTCCCAATAAATATGTCCCGAAGTGAACAATATATAGATAAACGTGTATTACCTCAAACACAAGGACTTCCACCACATGCAACTCGTGAGGATGCACAATTCTTTCAATGGATTGCAAGATGCTGTAGTTCTATCAGCCAGGAAAAGCGTGCAGTTTATTGTGCTGCATTTGAGCATCGTGGTATAAGGACTGTTCATGATCTTGCCCTAAAAATGGCAGAAGAGCCTAATTATTTGATGACTGTAGGTGTCTCAGAAAGGGATGCAGATGATATTGCCTTAGCTGTCAGCGATCTTGGACTTGGTTATGTACCTGTTCGTGATTTTTCGAATTCTACTACTATTGAATCAGCTGTTTATGCAATGAGAAAATCATGTGAGGCAGCAGGTGATGCAGAACTGGGGGCTAATGCATTAGCTTGTATAGCACGAATTGCTCGAGTAGATTCGAGTCGCCCAAAAGGTCTTTCAGAGGCTGGATGTGTGGAACCGATTGTAAAAATATTACAAAGAAATTTAGGGGATGCAAATTGTGTTGTACAAGCATATGCCGCTTTGCAAGCTTTAGCAATAGATGATGAAATTGCTACTCATTTAGGGAATGTTGCTGCTTGTGATGTTGTTCCCCGTGCACTTCAAAGTCATGTTAATAATCAAGTAGTTGTAGAAGAGGGGTGCAAGCTTATCGCTATGTTGTCACGTTTACCTGAAAATAACTTAAAATTAGGTACTGCTGGTGCATGTGATGTAGTTATGAAGGGTCTATTAAAGCATATAAATCACAAAGGTGTAGCTCAGCATGGTTGTGATGCTGCAAACAAATTAGCCTTTGGGAATTTTGAAAACGTTGGCAAACTTGGTTATCATAATGCATGCCAAGCATTAAGTGGTGCTATATCAACTCATTATGAAGTTGCTGCAGTTGCAGAACAGGCACTTCGTGCAATGAACATTTTGGCTGTTGAACCAGAAAATCGTGCACGAATGGGTAAACTAGGGGGTTTACAGGGAACAGTGCTCGCTATGGATCATCATTTAAATGATCCTGTTATTACAGAGTTTGGATTGCGATTAATATCAACTATGATTGTTGGTAACGCGAACAATCGTACTCTTCTTGGACAATTAGGTGCCCCACTTTCTGTTATGCGTGTACTAGAAGCATATTCTTCGTTGCGTAGTCCATCAAAGTATCTGAAACCTTTAATACCACAGCGTCAAACTTCAAGTGTTCTCATGGGAGGTATGCCCATGGGTACATCACAAAATACTGAACCACCTCTAGTATTTGATTTTCCAGTTATAATTCAGTTTGCTTGTACAGCCACTTACTCGTTAGCTGCTGGTTCACCACAAAATATGAGCGTTTTGGCAAAATCATACCAACTTCTTGTGGCAATTGCACAGTCTGCAACTGAATATACCGATTTAGCCCATGCACACCAAGTACTGCGAAAACCTGTATCAATTGGTAATATGAGAAATCAGCAGGCTACTTTAGCGGATACTGCAAATAGTAATACCCCATTTGAAACAGTATGTATGCAAAAAATTAAAAGTGAAGCAAACGAAGCTGTTCAAAGAGTTAGTAAGTCATAGCCGTAGTCATAGCCTTAGCCATAATAGTCTGTCTTATGGATTAGTGAGTATGATCATAATCAGGACAAGAAGTAAAAAGATGTTTATAAAAGATACCAAATGTATATTCAATATAGTATAATTAAGTTACAATGCCATAATATCTAATCTAGTGAATTGTCACCTTTTAATAATAATAATTGCTTAATTGTCACCTTTTCTTTCTCACTCTACATATCCACATAAATTTTTAAAGATTAGTAGGTGAAAGATACAAAGAAATAAAATCATGATCTTAACGCGTCGCGATATAATTAACCATAATAAATTTTTTTCTTAAATAAAAGCGATGAGAATCAATAGTTTTACACCTAATTACAAATGGAAACATCTCTTGTCATGATGGAGAACCAAATCTTTGCATTGGTTTTCATGATATAGTCAACCCATGTGCTACAAATTTTCCACTGTGCACATAGCACTTATATAAAAAACACTGTAACCCTTTTTAAGAAGGAATTAAATGTTCTATATTTTCTGTCATTTTAGCTCAAGGCTGAGACTGGAGTAGTTTTCGCTTTGTTACTTCTATGGAAGAACTGTGTTTATTAAAAGTACAAAATCACACCATATATTCTAAATAAAGATTGAAAATAACGAAATCATTCGCTGTGAAGAAACTATAGACGATATTTGATTTATTTTTGTTTTGAACATGGATGGGCCTGATGCTCGTGCATTAGACAATTTAAACAAACTTGCAGAACAGAATCGGTTGAAACGTACAAAAAATGCAAAAAGTAAAGAACAGCGTGAGCAAGAGGAATTAGAGCGAGGTTTCAATACTCATTTTAGAGGAGGCAATGAGAAAACTCCAACATCTTCTAGTAAAATGGACGCAATGAAAGGAGGCTTTATTAGCAGTAGAAGTCCACAAATCAATCCTTCGGCTAGTCGACCAATCAAAGGATTATCTCGTGTTGTGAAGCAATTAGAACAATCTCCCCATCCGAAACACTCATTGAGTCCAGTTGATCCTCCAATAGTAAGTAAAAATAAGGCAGCAGCTCGTTATCAACAGTCTTCTGAAGAAGCTATGGATGTAGAGGGAAGAGAAGCAGTGAGCCAATTGGATAGTCAACTGTTGAGTAATGTAGCAGCACTTTCACCTGGTCAACAGGCTGCTCTATTGAAAATGCTCTTAGCTGGTGGTGATGCAAAATTAGAAAAATCTCTTTCACGTCCAAAGAATAAGTCATTATCACCTGCTCGTTCTCCAAAACCAAGTTCGCCAATCGTTTCTCCTTTGAGGCATGAACCACCTACTGTTATGCAACAAATACAAAGTGGACATCCTGTACAATTACGCAGAGATCCATCACCAATTACAACATCTGTAGAACAGGACAAGACACAAAAACGACCTCCTTGGCTTGTAGCAGAAAAAACACTCACTATAGAGGACGAATTATACTTGCCCATATCAAATACTGAGCGTCCATTATGGTTACCAAACACAAACACATCATCTGTAGATTTGCAACGACATAGTGATTTGGAATTAAATCACAGAAAAGTTGATTCTCGTCCAGGTAGTGCTTCACGTCCTTCGCAATATAGAACAATTCAACCCCAAGTATCTAGCCCAGTAATAGCAACATCAATAGCATCAGCAACCCCTACAGCAACAGCAACAGCAACAGCAACAGCAACAGCAACATCAATATCAACATCAACATTAACATCAACAGTAAGCACTCCAAAAGCTGTACCTAATTCGCCGAATCATGATGATAATAATAGTGGTGGAACACAAAGGCGGCGAAGAAGACGGGGGGATATATCTGGAACAAGTCCAGGTGAAGCACATTTAGATAGTTTATTAGGCTCAACAAAAAGGGAACCGCGTGGGGAAGAACAATTGCGTCAAAGTTTAGCAGCACTGTCTTTAGCGGACCGTAGTAATCTTGGTCGAATTGGTACATCCATTGCAAAAGATAACGAAGAAAGTTCATCAGGCTTAGAATCAGGCCGTAAATTATTTACGAATGAATCCGAGTCTTTGTTAGGGTTAGAAGATACTGAAAAGTCATTACGTGGCAAACATGGATCGAAAAAGAACTTATTTGGTAATATGGGACAGAACACTGTCAAATTGAAAGTTGAAGCTACGAATGAAATTGTTGATAATGTTGTAGGTAGTGTACAAGATTTGCTAGGTGCGATTAATATACAACCAAATAAAAAAATTTTACCAGGATTATTATTGGGCTCTCAAAGAGGAGACACTAGGGGTTCTAGAAGTAACTTACAAAAACTAGAAAATTTAGAACCATCTTCGAGTATACAACATATGATTATTCAGGTGAAAGGAGATGACTACGAAGTTAGCTCATCAGTACCAGATTTTAATAATAATATTCATGGTTCTCGAACGGACTTATTGGGAAATATGGGTAATCATACTGTAAAACGTAAAGTTGATGCTACTACTGATAAAGTAGAAAATGCTGTTGCGGGAATACAAGGTATGCTTCAAGGTTTACAAGAGAAACCACTTTATAGAAAAAATTCAATTGAACAAATCCAACTTGAATCTAATTCAAATTTAGATAATAAAGACCATAATACTGAAAGTAATAATATTCATGATGCTAATTTCAATGTTGAAGAAGATGTTCTACCTGTTTTGTCAAATCGACAGGGTCCAAGAGCTGCATTACTTGGTAATACAGTGAAAAGAAAAATTGATGTTACCAATCAAAAAGTAGACAACGCTGTTGCTGGTTTGCAAGATGTATTAGCTGGTCTTCAACGTAATGTATCAAAAGAAATATTTCCTTCTCCAACTCATGTTGTTTCAAATACTAATTTGGAGGAAAGTTATAGTAGTAGTGATGGTATGATACAAATTCCTACTTTACCTGAAGGAAGAGAAATTGTACTTGAAATTTTATCTACGTGGGGAGATACACACTATGTTGGTTTGGCCGGCATTGACATCTTTGATGATTCTGGTGCTATTTTAGTTCCTTGTAAAACTTCCGAAAATGGTTTAGCACCAATTAATGTTAGTCGACCAAGTGTAAAACCTGCTAAAGAAAGAGCTGAAATTATCGCCATAACAGCTGATCCTTCAAGTATTAATGTACTCCCTGAAAATGAATCTGATCCACGAATAGCATTAAATCTTCTTGATGGTACTAATTTTACTAGAGATGACATGCATGTATGGCTTGCACCCGTTGGTTATTGTGAGCAATTAAGTAGTAGGAATGAAAAATGTATTGCACGTATTAATATTGAACTGAAAAGTACCAAAAGTTTAAGCATGATTCGTATATTTAATTATAATAAATCTCGTACTCATTCAGCTAGAGGAGTTCGCTTATGTAGATTATTATTAGATAATATTCCTATATTTAAGGGTGAAATTAGACAATCACCAGGTCAATTATCATCACCAGATCTTGCATCAGAGACAATACTTTTCACAATAGAGAAATCTATTCTTGTTTCAATCGCAAATCATGACGAGTCACGTGGTTATTATTTACAAGATACAACTCAATCTTGGGTAAATAAACTTATGGATCGACATCAAACTCTACGACCACGTGCAGTGGCTGAAACTGATAATGAAAGTGAAATTGATCACTCATCATCCAAACTTATTCGTCATCGTCACGCACCTGCACGCAACCAATCCAGTTTCACAAATCTTCATTTTACCTCTAATGATGGACCTCGTCCAACTACTCAAGCTGGTTCCGGCCAAGCAATAATTTCTCAGAAAAAGTTGTCTACTTCAGCGCAAGAACCAGCTCCTCTTCTAAAAGAAATTGAAAAAGACAACTATATTAATATTATCAACAATAATCAAAGTTTAAGAAATTCTGTTAGTGGTAATCTATTAAGTGAAGAAGATCAATTTATGAAAGAACTACAAGCACTTGATTGTAATATTGCACAATCTACATCTAGTGATAGTAGATTACCAGAAACAACAATTAAAGACACTAAAGATTTTAATAATATAGAAATACCCGCGAGTTGGAAATCAGCAGAATGTATTAATTGTATGGGTGTTAGATTAAATATTGAAGGAGCCTGGGACCCAAAAAGTGATTATGTCGGCTTAATGGGCATTGGTCTATTATTATCATCTGGTTTAAAGTATGTTTCTCCTACAAATATTACTGTTAAACCTGATATGTATACAGGTGATGATCGACGTAGGCCGGCCAATCTTGTTGATGGTATTAATGATTGTACTGATGATTCACATTGCTGGTTAGTACCATTAATGCAAGAAGATTTACCTTCAATTCAATTAATGTTACCATATTCCGCAGATATGATAGGGATACGCATTTGGAATTATAATAAAGCAAAACCATTTGAATGTGTATTACGTGGTGTACGTTCTATGCTAATTACATTATTAGATGGTAATGGTCGTGAATGGTATCAAGGTCGTGCCATAATACGTCCTGGGCCATGTACAGATTGTATATCATTTGGACAAACTTTATTATTTCAAGATGTTCGTGCTGGTGTATATTGTGGACCTAATTTAAACAATTCACCTCTTGCTGCAATTGGTGCTGGTGGAACTGTACCGCGTTATATTGCTCCACCTATTCCACAAGATTTTGAAACACCACGTTTACCATGTGGTTTATTATGGCGAATTGAAATTATGGAAAATTGGAATGATGGTTATTATGTTGGATTGGATGGAATTGAATTCTTTGATCATAATGGTAAACGTATATTACCATTGCAGTTAGGAGCTACGATAACTGCATTTCCTCATAGTTTAAATAGTATTGATAATACAACAAATGATTCTCGTACACCTGATCATTTATTTTTTAAAAATGATATTGATAGACCAGGTGGCAAAGGAGGCGAAGGATCAAATCACATACCATGGCTTGCCCCATTAGCACAATGTATGACAGATACAGAACGTTTTTCAAGTTTTAATTCTCATTTAAGAAAGAATTCGCATGTTGAAAAACTAATTTCATTACCAACACAATTTATCGCAAGCAGGGATTCAAATTCTCTTTATATACTTTTTGATGCACCAGTTGCTTTATCTTCTATCCGTTTATTTAATTATGCAAAAACTCCAACTCGTGGTGTGAAAACGTTTAGAATTAGTTGTGACCATATTTTAATTTATATGGGAACCTTACTTCGTGGTGATGAAGAGAAATCCAATGGTGGTCAACGTCAAGGTCAAAGTATTCTATTATCTGCACATCCAAAAGTTGTTAGTATTGGGAGATCATTAATAACATATAGTGGAAGTTTTGAACAAGATGTGCTCTGTGTTAATGAGCGAAAAGTTATGGTGAGAAGTAGAAATATGTATGCGAATGAAAAGAATGTTGCAACAGATGGGGTAACAAGTGATTTAACAAAGCGACCTACAACTGCATTGAATCCAAATTATTAGGTTCGAAAAAAGTTTTAAAAGAATATAGAGATAGAGCTGTAAATTTGCCATAAATTATGTGTATATCTACAATGTTTACAATACAAAAATAACTATACATTCCACATTCCATTCCTCCACTTATAGTTGATTACCCTTGTAACTACTACTATTATTATAAATTACTACTATATGATTCTAATCTTCTTCTATTCATATCACTTGTAAGATCTTGTGTTCTACGAGAACCACGATTTTGTAATGGTGCAGAACTATATACACTACTTCTATGATTTTCATTTTTATTCAAAGTAGTTTGTGCTACTGCATTCAATTTCATTTGTTGATCTAATTGAAATGCTTCTTCCATTGCTGCTGCTTCTTTCTGTATTTTTTGTCTACCTTGAATTATTTTATTACGCACTGCGTGTCCAGAGGATTGTGTTACCTTACGTAGACCACTTTTTATCCATGGAAGGAAATATGAAAATGTAAGCATGGGTTCATCAAGTTGAAGATCATTTGTAGTTATACTTTCATTACCATTACCATTACCATTACCATTACCATTAAGTGCATTTGTTACATTATTATTTAAACCGACCATTTCTAATACACACCAACGATCACCACGTTTACGTAAACCCCATTTACTTGGATTTCCATGACTACATAATCGTGTCATGTATTTTTGCAATGCAGATTCAGGGGGTAAACTTTGACTTTGTGTGGGAAATTTAATAACAATTTCTTGTTCGGTTAATTTTATACTAAAAATAAGTATAGACCAATCTTCAGATAATTGTGTATATAAACTTTTCACCCATCCTTTTGCCTTTGATTTTGGTACTTCCTTTGCAATAGGTGGAACATTTTGATAAAATGGTCCAAATAGAAATTTATCATCTTGTGGTTTACGTGCTAAACAATCTGCTGCAACAGCTGCACCAGGTCCAAAATCAGGCGATACAAAATTTTGTCCTTTATGTGTTTTTGATGAAGCTGTTACTGTAAATGCTCTACGACTAAATGCTTCTACTTTGTATTCATCTTCATCAATTTGTAATTTATGTAAAACATTTTGTTTATCATAACGTCCACCAATATATTTTTCTGCACGTAATCCAAATGATTTTGGTGAATTGTTTTTTGATGCATTTGGACGTACTATTATATTTTGTGCTGTATGCTGTGTACGTAATTTTGATACTTCACCTGGTTCCATTTTTGCTGGAAGTTTTTTTAATGACCAATATGAACCGGTACGAAAAGAATTTCGCACACGCTCTGCTTCAGAATATGAACCTGCAAGTAATGGTTGTGCACCACAAAATGTTTGATTCATAAAACGTGGTGGTGCAACAAGCGGTAATGATGATTCTTCATTATGATAATAGTTTTCATTATTATCCATAGGTAATGCATCACTTGCTTCTGGATATGGTAAATTATTATCAATTAATCCAATTTCATTATTATTATTTGAATCTATTTCAAAATCATTTATTGATGCATCCATTGTTAGTTGTAATTTGACGACGTAACAGGAGCTCACGAAGAACCGTAAAATTCTATATCAAAATAGAGCAATCCACAATTAAAAATTAATTTTGTGCTTTTAGAACCGCAAGTTGGATATAGAAACTGTTTAATATGCAATTAATGATTCAATAAGAGAGATCCTTGTTGAACATCTCCGTACCAATCGAAGACTAAGCCAGTTTTTTCTGAAAAAATTCTCTTTGAAATTCTCTTATGAAATTCAACGGATAATGAGTTTTATATTTGATTATTACTAAATACATATTTACTTTTACTAACCCTACCTATTTACCTAACAATGACGATGAATCTTTCTTTATATACCATCTAATCAATATATTGTTTTGAAGCTATTATTTTGTTTGAAAACGAATATTTTAATTGAGATATATTGGTTTATGTTTATGATTCACCACCTTTAATACATGTTACAACCCAATCAAACCCCTCAAAAAGACCAGCAGGATTACTTAAAGCAGCTGTTTCACTTATACTCCATTGTCTTGTTTTAATTTCATGAAGGCCCAAAGCAGAACTAACTTGTTCTGCATTCAATGCACCTTTTGCATCTTGTTTATTTGCAAAAACTAATAATATTGTATCTTTAAGTTCTTCTTCTTCTAACATTGCCATAAGTTCTTGTTTTGCGATACCAAGACGATCAACATCACAACTATCAACAACAAAAATAATTGCATCTGTATTTGGATAATAACAACGCCAATATGGACGAATTGTTGTTTGTCCGCCTAAATCCCAAACTTGAAATTTTATATTTTTATATTGTAATACTTCT
>JACKZZ010021265.1_pt1 | contig 17488 bp, 19 predicted proteins | sample 8027871 | NCBI WGS metagenome assembly JACKZZ01 (sample SAMN15724774, study PRJNA655200) | protist metagenome | isolation source: fluorescence activated cell sorting (FACS) single amplified genomes of... | place: USA: West Boothbay Harbor, Gulf of Maine | collected 2000-07-19
ACTATTAGTGATTTTAAAAGTAAATTAAAAGGTGGTGGTGCAAGACCCAATCTATTCGAAGTGGAATTAACTTTCCCTTCGGGTGTTGGTGTTCAGGATGAAAACGAAGTTCTTGATAATGCTAGATTTTTAGTAAAAGCAGCAGCACTACCTTCTTCAACAGTAGCACCAATTGATATTCCTTTTAGAGGAAGAATCCTGAAAATTGCAGGTGATAGAACATTCGAAACATGGACTATCACTGTAATGAATGATACTTCATTCAATATCAGATCTGCATTTGAGAAGTGGATGAACTATATTAATAAATTGGACAACGGAACTGGTGAAACAGATCCCGCACTTTATCAAGTGGATGCTAAAGTAAATCAATTAGATCGTACCGGAACAGTTCTTAGAAAATATGTTTTTAAGGATGTTTTCCCAACTAACATCTCCACAATTGATTTAAGTTATGAGACGACTGACACTATTCAGGAATTTACCGTAGAAATGCAAGTCCACTATTGGGAAGCATATAGAGGTAATGGACCATCAGCAGGTGGTGAAGATATTACCTAAATAATAAAATAGTAGTCTAAGTTAGTTTATAATATGGCAAAACTTTTTGGTTTTTCTATTGATGATGCAGAAAAGAAATCCAAATCTGTAGTTTCCCCTGTCCCCGTGAATAACGAGGATGGGGTTGATAACTATATTAGCAGTGGATTTTATGGTTCATATGTAGATATTGAAGGACAATATAGAACAGAATTTGATCTAATTAAAAGATACAGAGAGATGTCACTACATCCAGAAGCGGATGGTGCTATCGAAGATGTTGTAAATGAAGCAATTGTGAGTGATCTTTATGATTCTCCAATTGAAATTGAATTGTCCAATTTAAATGCTACGGATAATTTAAAGAAAGCAATTAGACAAGAATTTAAGTATATTAAAGAAATTTTAGATTTTGATAAGAAGTCACACGAAATCTTTAGAAATTGGTATGTTGATGGAAGACTTTATTACCATAAAGTAATTGATCTCAAAAAACCTCAGGAAGGAATTAAAGAACTGAGGTATATTGACCCAATGAAGATGCGGTTTGTCCGCCAAGAAAAGAAAAAAGATAAGAATGTTATTGGACCAAATATTGCTGGTCGTGATGAATCAAAAAATGGTATTGCTCCTGAGATTGAAGAGTATTTCGTTTATACACCAAAACCAAACTATCCAACCGGAAACTTAACTGGTGGTGGTGGAAATAAAGGAACTAAGATTGCAAAAGATGCAATCACATACTGCACTTCAGGTCTTGTAGATAGGAACAAAGGAAATGTTCTTTCTTATCTACATAAAGCAATTAAGGCACTCAATCAACTTAGAATGATTGAGGATTCTTTGGTTATCTATAGATTATCAAGAGCACCAGAACGTCGTATTTTTTATATTGATGTTGGTAATCTCCCTAAAGTAAAGGCAGAACAATATCTTCGTGATGTTATGAATCGTTATCGTAACAAGCAAGTTTATGATGCGAACACCGGAGAAATCCGTGATGATCGTAAATTTATGAGTATGATGGAGGACTTCTGGCTTCCTCGTAGAGAAGGTGGTCGTGGCACAGAAATCACAACTCTTCCTGGTGGTCAAAACTTAGGAGAACTTGCTGATATTGAGTATTTTCAAAAGAAACTTTATAGAGCACTCGGAGTTCCAGAATCAAGAATTGCTGCTGATGGTGGATTTAATCTTGGTCGTTCTTCTGAAATTTTAAGAGATGAACTTAAGTTTGCTAAGTTTGTTGGTCGTCTGAGAAAGAGATTTGCTCAGATGTTCAATGATATGTTGAAGACTCAACTCATTCTCAAAAATATTGTTTCAGTAGAAGACTGGGATAGAATTAGTGATCATATTCAATATGATTTCTTGTATGATAATCAGTTTGCAGAACTCAAAGAAACAGAAATGTTGAATGAGAGACTTGGTGTTCTTGCAACTATTGAACCTTATATTGGCAAGTATTATTCTCAGAAGTGGGTTCGCAGTAAAGTTCTTCGTCAGACTGATGGAGAAATGATTGAAATGGATGAGCAAATTGAACAAGAAATCAAAGATGGTATTATTCCCGATCCGAGTGCTATTGATCCTATAACTGGAGAACCATTACCACAAGGAGGTGAGCAGGGAATGATGGGTGATGTTCCGATGGAACCTGAAGTAGATGGTGGAATGACTGAAGTAGACGGCAAATCTGCTGAGATATAAATATAAAATATAGATATATTAAACTTTCATGGAAGAAATTGTAAATTTAATTGGATCCGATTCATCGGCATCTGATATTAGTGACAAAATCAAAGATGTTTTGTATGCAAAAGCAGCAGGACATATTGATAATGCTCGACCAGTAGTTGGTGCATCCATGTTTGGTGATGAATCACAATCAGAGGATCAAGAATAATGGGATATATTCGTCATGACGAAAATAATAACCCAGTTTCTCCTCAACCAGGTGTATCTACTGTTTCATATCTTGGAGGCACTACCGGTTGGTCAACTGTCACCTATGAAAATTTTAATGTAGATTATCAGGCTCGTAATGCAGATAATAGTCCAAGAACTCCTGGAACATATCAACGTCACGATGAAAATAATAATCCAGTTGGTGTAGGAACATATCAACGTCACGATGAAAATAACAATCCCGTAACATCTCCATAGCAAGATAAAGAAATGAAACTCATCACAGAAGAAATTTCAAACGTAAAGATTATTAAGGAAGGTAAGAAAGGACAACCTCAAAAACTATACATTGAGGGAGTTTTCTTGCAAGGAGACCTTAAAAATCGTAATGGAAGAATGTATCCTATGGATACTCTTTCAAGAGAAGTAAATCGTTATTGTGAAACTTTTGTTAATAAAGGACGTGCTCTTGGAGAACTTGGTCATCCTGATGGACCTACCGTAAATCTTGATCGTGTTTCTCATAAGATTACTTCACTCACTCAAGAGGGTAGCAATTTCAGAGGTAAAGCACAAATCCTCAATACTCCTATGGGCAAAATTGCATCTTCACTTTTAGATGAAGGTGTGATGCTTGGAGTTTCTTCTCGTGGTGTTGGTTCATTAAAAGAAGACCGTGGTGGTATAAAAGTTGTTGGTGAAGATTTCATGTTAGCAACTGCTGCTGATATCGTTGCCGACCCTTCTGCACCTGATGCATTTGTATCAGGAATTATGGAAGGAAAATCGTGGATTTGGGAAGGAGGAATTCTTCGTGAGCAACTTGCAGAAAAAACTCAGAAGAGAATTAACACTCTTGTTGATCAAAGAACTCTCGATGAACATAAGTTAAATTTGTTCAATGAATTCTTATCAAATCTTTAAATTATAAATAAATATATTAGTATAAAAAATCTAATAAAATCAAATGTCCGTTGGTAGCAATTTACAAGAAATGGAAAACGTAGTAACTAAAGGAGCTGCTGCATCTGAACCAATGTCAAAGGCAGGAAGCAATGCTTCCGGTGTTTCTACACCAGGCCAAACTGGCAATTGGGAAGATCTCGGTGGTCCTACTCCAGAAAACTATAAAGTAGACGACAACTCTGCTAAACTCTCAGAACCTAAGATCGCAACTGTCAAAGACATTGTGAATAGAGGTGCAAAACCTGCTGAACCCATGCCTAAAGGTATGAAGGAAGAAGAGGAAGTTGAAGGAGAAGTCGTCGAAGAGGAAGAGACCACTGCATCTGCCGAAGATGTAGTTTCTGAGGAAGAAACTTCTGATGAAGAAGTTGTATCTGAAGAAGAAGTCATCGAAGCAGAATATGACATCGAAGAAGATGTTGATGCATTGCTTGCCGGTGAAGAACTTTCCGAAGAATTTCAAGAGAAAGCACGTACCATTTTCGAAGCTGCTATTAGAACAAAAGTTGCCGAAGTTCAAGAAGAACTGAAGGTACAATACGAATCAACTCTCGAAGAAGAAGTTACTCTTATTAAAGAAGAACTGACTGATAGAGTTGATGCATACCTTGAGTATGTTGCTTCAGAGTGGATTACTGAAAATCAACTCGCAGTCGAGCAAGGTCTCAAGGCAGAAATGACCGAATCATTCCTCACTGGAATGAGAAGTCTTTTTGAAGATCATTATGTAAACATCCCTGAAGAGAAATATGATGTAACTACCGCAATGGTAGAAAAATTAGATGAAATGGAATATAAACTCAACGAGCAAATTAAGTCTAATATTGCTCTTAATCAAAGATTAGCCGAGTCGGTTGCTGATGCAATCTTCTCCGATGTCTCCGAAGGTCTTGCACTTTCACAGAAGGATAGACTAGCTTCTCTTGCCGAAAATGTTGAGTTTGATAGTGAAGACAACTATCGTGAGAAACTGGCAACCCTGAGAAATTCATATTTCCCAGAAAATGCTGGTGCTCAAAGAGACAACTCAGAGAATATTTCTGAGAGTTCAGAGTCCATTGCACAACCAGTTACTGGTTTAATGGAGTCATATCTCGATACTCTGACTAGAGTTTCTAAAAAGTGATTTTTTAATTATAAATCAAACTAAAATTTTTAACAAGGTAAATTCAAATGCAAGGTTTCAATGCTGAACACCTTCAGGAGAAGTGGGCACCTATCCTCAACCATGAGGGTCTCGGAGGCATCAATGATGCTCATAAGAGAATGGTTACCGCAGTTCTTCTGGAGAATCAAGAAAGAACAATCAGAGAGGAAAGAGAATTCCTTTCTGAAGCACCTACCAACTCCACCGGAGCTGGTATCGATAACTTCGATCCCGTTCTGATCTCATTGATCAGACGCGCAATGCCTAACCTGGTCGCATATGACCTCGCAGGTGTTCAACCGATGAACGGTCCTACTGGACTGATCTTCGCAATGCGTTCACGTTACACGAATCAAAGTGGAACCGAAGCACTCTTCGACGAAGCAAACACCGGGTTCTCTGGACAGAATGTTGGAGGAACCCTTCCACAAACTCCTTATGCTGGTGGAGTTGGTGTTGGTACTACCGCTGCTCAGAGTGGAAGCAACCCTGGTCTTCTTAACAGTAACCCCGCTGATACTTACAATGTATCCGCTGGTATGGAGACTGCCGGTGCTGAAGGTCTCGAAGGCAGCGCATCTGCAGCTTTCAACGAGATGGCATTCTCGATTGAGAAAGTCACCGTTACTGCCAAGTCCCGTGCTCTGAAAGCAGAGTATTCTCTGGAACTGGCACAAGACCTCAAGGCTATTCATGGTTTGAATGCCGAGGCAGAACTTGCCAACATTCTCTCCACTGAAATCCTTGCGGAAATCAACAGAGAAGTCATCAGAACCATCTATCAGGTTGCTAAACCCGGTGCTCAACAGAATGTTGCTACTCCCGGCACTTTTGACCTTGACGTTGATTCAAATGGACGTTGGTCTGTTGAGAAGTTCAAAGGTCTTATTTTCCAAATCGAGCGCGATGCAAACGCAATCGCACAAGAAACTCGTAGAGGAAAGGGCAACATGATTCTGTGTTCCGCAGACGTTGCTTCCGCATTGACAATGGCTGGTGTACTTGATTACACCCCTGCACTTAATGCAAACCTGAATGTTGATGACACTGGTAACACCTTCGCAGGTGTACTTGCTGGTAAGTATAAGGTCTATATCGATCCTTATTCTGCAAACTCCCCTAACGCATCTGGTGCTCAGTACTACGTTGCTGGTTATAAAGGTTCTTCACCTTATGACGCAGGTCTGTTCTATTGCCCTTACGTCCCTCTTCAGATGGTTCGTGCAGTTGGAGAGAACACCTTCCAGCCTAAGATTGGATTCAAGACCCGTTACGGTTTGGTTGCTAACCCCTTCGCAGAAGGAACCACTGAAGGTTTGGGAAGACTCCAAACCAACAGTAACACTTACTACAGAAGAGTCAAGGTTCAAAACCTCATGTGATATTTGCCTACGGGCATTCACACTCACAGACCTCCTTCGGGGGGTCTTTTTTTATCTAAATAAAAATAAAAATGGCCTGCAATTTTCCCAACCAAATAAACAATAGAAACTTTCTATCTCCGGTTGGTTTTAAGTTTACACTATCAAAAAATCCCAAAATTCCTTTTTTCTGCAATTCAGCAAGAATACCAGAAATTAGTTTAGGTTCTGCAATTCAACCAACGTATCTTAAGGATTTAGATGTTCCTGGTGATAGATTATCTTACGGAGATTTCTCCTTAAGATTTTTAGTTGATGAGAATATGGAAAATTATATGGCAGTTCATAATTGGTTGACTGGATTAGGATTTCCAGAAACAACTCAACAATTTAAAGATTTAATTACAAATGATGATGGAGTTAGAGATTTAAAAGAACAGTTCAGTGATGGAAGTCTTCATATTTTAAATAGCAATTTCAGAGATGTTGCTATTGTAAAGTTTAGAGATTTATTTCCAACATATTTGACCTCCTTAGATTTTGAGGCAAGTGATACTGACATCAGCTACTTTACAGCAGAGGTCACTTTCAAGTATACTATCTACAATGTCTTAGCTGCTGATAACAGAACACCCTTATGAACCTTGATCAAATTCAGGAGATGTGGGAAAAAGATTCTCAAATTGACCCTGATAATCTACATGATGAATCATTAAAAATTCCACAACTTCATTCAAAATATTATACTCTATATAATACCATCACTCTTTTGAGAGAGAAAGCAAGAGGAACTTATAATCGTGTAAGATTAGAAAGATATAATTACTACACAGGAAAGGCAACAGCAGAGGTTTATGCCGAAGAACCATTCCCATATAAGGTTAGAGATAAAGAGGCATTACAGAGGTATATGGATGCCGATGAGAAGTTAAATACTATTGACCTCAAAGTTCGTTATTATGATGTGATGCTCAAGTTCTTAGAAGAGATTATCAAGACAGTTTCGAATAGAACTTTCCAAATTAAGAACTCAATCGATTGGCACAAATTCCAGGCAGGTTTTAACTAATGGATGACGAATATTACTCTATCGAATTAAATATCAGAGGAATTAGACTTATTCATGAAGGTCTTCGACAGGCAGTCCAAAAATGGTCTGGTGGAGATCCTGAAGAACAAGAGAACTTAATTGCGATGAGAGATAATTTCTATCGACTTATTTTAGAACATCAGTTTGACAACATGAACTAAATACTCATAGGTGAACCTATGAGTTATGTCTCATTTGATTATATCAAAAAAGAATGAAGTATATTTACAGGTTAAGGCAGAACCTCACGTATACTACGAATTATCAGACCAGTTTACTTTTGAGGTTCCTGGTGCAAAGTTTATGTCCTCGTATCGTAGTAAATACTGGGATGGAAAGATAAGATTATTTAATACCCAAACCGGAGAGATATATGTTGGGTTATTAGATAAGATTACAAAATTTTGTGATGACCACAAATACACTTATGAGTTTGTAGATAATAAGTATTATGGTCTTCCTTTTGAGACGAATGATTTTATCTCAAAAGAAGGTGTAAAAGATTATATGAATGCTATTTGTAAGTATTCACCGAGAGATTACCAAGTTGAGGGAGTATACGACGCCTTAAAACATAATAGAAAATTGTTGATATCCCCAACTGCTTCTGGAAAGTCTCTGATGATATATTCTCTTGTGAGATATTACGTTGAGAAAAAACAAAATATTCTGATAGTCGTTCCGACGACTTCGCTAGTAGAGCAGATGTATAAAGACTTTGCAGACTATGGTTGGGATGTAGGTTCATATTGTCACAAGATCTATGCAGGGAAGGAAAGAGAAACAGATTCTCAGGTTATTATTACTACCTGGCAGTCTATCTACAAACTTCCCCGCAAATACTTTGAACGATTTAATGTAGTTATCGGAGACGAAGCACACCAGTTTAAATCAAAGTCATTAATATCTATAATGTCTAAACTTGCTGATGCAAAATATCGTTTTGGTTTTACTGGAACACTTGATGGAACACAAACTCATAAATGGGTTCTTGAGGGATTGTTTGGTGCTTCGTACAAAATCATTCGTACCGAAGAGTTAATGGCGAAGGGTCATGTTGCTAAACTGGATATCAATGTACTTCTACTGAAACACCCAGCACATAAATTTGAAAACTTTGAAGAAGAAGTTCAATATATTATCAATCATGAACGTAGAAACAAGTTCATAAGAAATCTTGCATTAGATCTCAAAGGAAATACTTTGGTTCTTTTTGCAAGAGTTGAGGGTCATGGTGAACCACTATATCACATGATAAATAATAATACGGTTGATGAAAGACAAGTATTTTTTGTCCATGGTGGAGTAGATACAAAGGATCGAGAACAAGTAAGGGAGATTACTGAAAAAGAAAATAATGCGATTATTGTTGCATCATATGGAACATTCAGTACAGGAATTAATATCAAGAATCTCCACAATGTCATTTTTGCTTCTCCATCCAAATCTAGAATTCGGAATCTCCAGTCTATTGGAAGGGTGCTTAGGAAAGGTAATAACAAGACCAAGGCAACTCTCTATGACATTGCTGACGACATATCCTACAAATCCAGGAGGAACTATACACTTAATCATCTAATCGAAAGAATTAAAGTTTATAACGAAGAAAATTTTAATTACGATATTGTAAACATACCGATAAAGAACTAATGGGAGATGAATTTTACGCAATCATAAAACTAGTATCTGGTGAAGAAGTGCTGTCACTTATTTCTATTGATGAGAATGATGGTGATCCTTTGATTGTGATGCAGAATCCAATCACAATGAAACTTCTACATTCTCAACATGGAATGCACGTTAAAGTTAAATCATGGATGGAATTAGCATCTGATGATTTCTTTATTGTAAGACCTGATAAAATTCTTACCATGACAGAAACTCATGATAAAAGAATGATTGAGATATATACTAACTATCTTGAAGATGAAGATGATATGGATATTTACAGTCCTCAATCTTCCTCTAATGAAAAACCTAAAGGTGATGTTAGACCTTCTAGGAAGATGGGATACTTATCGACGGTAGAAGAAGCAAGAAAGACTCTAGAGAATATCTTTAAACTTGAAGATACTAAAGAAAGCTAAGCCCCTCTCTTTAACCCTAACAAAGGTATTCTACTGATAATCGAAGGTTCTGTCAAGCCCCCTTAAAAGTGTGGTATAATTAATATAACTTATATTTTAAAGAGTAATGAATTATGCCCAAGAAGAAATCAGAACATTATGTAAACAATAAAGAGTTATTGGAGGCAATGATTGTCTATCGAACCAAGGTAGAAAAATCATACATGAAGACTTTCAATAAAGACCTCACCGAATTTCCGAAACAGGAAAGAGGAAAGAGATGGGAAGGTAAACCACGTATTCCAGATTATCTTGGTGAGTGTTTTCTTAAGATTGCGACACACCTCTCATACAAACCCAACTTTGTGAACTATATGTTCCGTGAAGATATGATTTCTGATGGGATAGAAAATTGCGTTCAATACATTCATAATTTCGACCCAGAGAGGTCAAAGAACCCTTTCGCATACTTTACTCAGATTATACATTATGCCTTCCTGAGACGCATACAGAAGGAGAAGAAACAGTTGGAAATCAAAACCAAGATTATTGAGAAGACTGGATTTGATGAAGTAATGGTTATTGATGATAGCTTGCTTTCTGGACATAGTTCGGAGTATAATAGTATCAAAGATGCAATTCAATATAAGAACCGATGAAGGTTGCAATTCTGACGGACACACATTATGGTGCAAGGAAGGGATCCAAGCACCTACATGATCATTTTGAGAAGTTCTATGATGATGTGTTTTTTCCTACTCTAGAAGCAGAAGGAATAGATACTGTGATTCATATGGGTGATGCCTTTGATAGTCGCAAGTCAATTGATTATCAAAGTCTTGAGTGGTCAAAGAGAGTTGTATTTGATAGACTCGAAAACTGTAATGTTCATATGATTATTGGTAATCATGATTGTTACTATAAGAATACTAATAATGTAAACTCCCCAGAACTTCTTCTACAGACTTATAATAATATTAAGACATATAGTGAAGTATCAGAGATTACTTTAGATAAATTAAAAATACTGTTTATACCTTGGATCAATGCAGAGAACTTTGAGAATACTGTCAAATCTATTAAAAATACATCTAGCATATGTGCGATGGGGCACCTTGAGCTCAACGGATTTAGAGCTCATCGTGGCCACGTCATGGAAGACGGTATGGACTGCAAATTATTTGACAAGTTCGAAAAAGTATTCTCGGGACACTATCACACTCGATCAGACAACGGAAAAATCTTCTACCTAGGAAATCCTTATGAGATGTATTGGAATGATGTAAATGATACGAGAGGTTTTCATATCTTTGATACGGAAACCCTCACTCATACTCCAGTTAATAATCCTTATAAATTATTTTATAATATCTATTACGAAGATACCAATCATAAACTCTTTAATGCAACTGAATATGAAAATAAAATTGTAAAGGTTATTGTCCGTAAAAAAACAAAACCAAAAGATTTTGAGAAGTTTATTGATAAACTTTATACTGCTGGAGTTCATGATTTAAAAATAATTGAGAACTTTGAAATTCAAGAGTCTGAAGAATTTGATATTGATGAAGAAGAGAATACACTTTCAATTCTAAATCGATATATTGAAGAGTCTGAATTTGATTTAGATAAAAACATTATCAAAGGTATCTTCCAAGATTTGTATAGTCAGGCTTGCGAAGTGGAGTAAATGTATCTTCTAACTCTCAAAGATGGTAAAGATGATGGTGCTTATGCCGTTCAGGATAATCACGGACATAAAGTGTTATTTTTGTTTGAAGAAGAAGATGATGCCGAAAGATATGCTATGATGCTACATGACGAAGAAGATGCTGATATGGATATTGTAGAAGTTGATGATGAACTTGCTATAAAAACTTGTAAACATTATTCCTACAAGTATACGATTATTACACCTAATGACATTGTGATCCCTCCTAAGAATGATAACCTTCAAAAAGATTAGATATAAAAACTTTCTAAGTTCCGGTAATCAATTTACAGAGATTGATTTTCAACAACATCATACTAATTTGATTATTGGAACAAATGGTGCAGGTAAATCTACGATGTTAGATGCACTTACATTTGTATTATTCAATAAACCATTTCGTAAGATTAACAAACCGCAACTTGCGAATGCCACAAATGAGAGAGATTGTTTAGTGGAGATTGAGTTCTCTGTGAATAGTCGTGATTATTTGGTTCGTCGTGGAATCAAACCAAATATCTTTGATATTGAGGTGAATGGTAATCCACTTCATAAGGAAGCAGATGATCGTGCCAATCAACGCATTCTTGAAGAAAGTATTCTCAAGGTAAATTATAAATCATTTACACAAATTGTTATACTTGGTAGTAGCACCTTTGTGCCTTTCATGCAATTGACGACTGCCAATCGTCGTGAGGTGATTGAAGACCTTTTGGATATTCGTATATTCTCTGCGATGAATAGTCTTATCAAAGATAATATTCGCACAAAGAAAGAGCAAATTAAATCTTTAGATATTAAGAAAGATAATCTTAAAGATAAGATGAAGATGCAGGAAGAGTTTATTGAAGAACTCGAAAGTCGTGGTAATGCAAATATAAAATCTAACAGTGATAAAATCGATAAGTTAGATAATGAAGTGGAAGTTTATATGAGAGATAATGCTGTCATAGAAGAAGACATTCATGAGGTTACAAAGGAGCAGGAAGAAGTTATTGGTGCTCGTGAGAAGTTATCAAAACTAAACAATCTTAAAGGTAAAATCTCTCAAAAGGTTGCGACCATTACCAAAGAGTATAAGTTCTTCACAGAAAATACGGTCTGCCCTACCTGTACACAAGACATAGAAGAAGAGTTTCGTGTAAATAGAATTAGTGACGTTCAAAATAAAGTAAAGGAACTCAAGAAAGGTTATGAAGATCTTGAAGAAACAATTAAGTTCGAACAAGAACGAGAACGTCAATTCAATTCCCTATCTAAGGAGATTACAAAACTAACGCATGGCATTTCTCAAAACAATACTAGGATTTCCCTCAACCAGAGACAAATCAGAGATCTTGAACATGAAATTCAAACTATTACCAATAACTTACAAAACAGAAATACTGAGAATGAGAAATTAGAGCAGTTTAAAGACAATCTCCAAAAGACAATTGAATATCTTTCAGACAAAAAACAAGAAATCGTTCATTACGATTTTGCCTATTCCCTTCTTCGGGACGATGGCGTAAAAACAAAAATCATCAAGAAGTATCTTCCATTCATCAATCAGCAGGTTAATCGTTATCTTCAAATGATGGACTTCTACATCAACTTCAAACTTGATGAGGAGTTCGGTGAAACTATTGAGTCACCTATTCACGAAAACTTTTCTTATAGTTCTTTTAGTGAAGGTGAAAAAATGCGTGTAGATTTGGCTCTACTCTTCACTTGGAGAGAAGTTGCGAGACTCAAAAATTCCGTAAACACTAACCTGTTGATTATGGACGAAGTATTTGACTCTTCACTCGATGGATTTGGAACCGAAGAGTTCCTAAAAATTATTCGTTATGTGATAAAGGATGCTAATATATTCGTCATCTCTCATAAGTCAGACTTACATGACAAATTCCAAAGTGTCATCCGTTTCGAGAAAGTCAAAGGTTTTTCCCGTATGATGCCCTGATACATCAAAGAACAATGCAAGTCCCAAATTGGAAGCACCACTCTAAGAAAGAACAGAAACGAAAACTGAAACCTCAGGCAATGCGTTCCCGAAAGGAAGCACTGAGACACTTCAAGAACCGTCACATGACCTCCCCCAAAAAGGGAGGTTCTTTTGTATACTGACTATAAAGGAAATTAACTATGGGAATGGATGCTGAAATATTTGTTCGTTATGTGGGAGAACCCCCAACACAGGAACAAATTGATAAATGGAATAAGGATTTTAATTATAGAATTATAACTCGTAGTTTTGATGAAATCTACGAATGTACGATTTCTGTTGCTAAAGACATGGGATACCGTTATTACTATCGGGAGTTACTTAAAGAAACTGAAGGATTTGTTATCTTAGATATGGACGTACAAACAAGATACTTCTCCGAAGGTTATTCCAGAGGAAATATTCTTTATTTGTGTTGTGTTGCAGAATGGATTGAACATACCTTTAAAGATTTTTCTTTTGAAATTTTATATGGATCACCAGAGTCGAATTTCGTTTTGTTTGACGAAGAATATAGGAGAAAAATGAAAAACTACTTTTTTGATACGTTACCACTCCCCACGATGTGTTAAATAAATCTCATATTCTTAACACATCAAAGACAATGTGTTAACTGTCACATGACCTCCCCCAAAAAGGGAGGTTCTTTTGTATACTACGTTCATACGAAACAAACCAATGACCGTCAGGCACGAAATCAAATCTCAACTTGCCAAACTTCTTGCCACCGAAGACCTTGTGGTTGAGAATAAGAATGTTGAGACCGCATGTTTCAATGTCCATACTCGTGTGCTGACACTGCCGAACTGGGATAAGGCAGGTAATGAGATATATGATATGTTGGTGGCACATGAAGTGGGACATGCACTTTATACACCAGATCGTGATTGGATAAAAGAATACAAGATACCTCCACAGTTTGTGAATGTGGTGGAGGATGTTCGCATTGAGAAAATGATGAAGCGTCGTTATGCTGGTATCTCTAAGACCTTCTATAAAGGATATAATGTTCTTGCCGATGAGGACTTCTTTGGTGTTGAGTGTGAAGATGTAAGTAAGATGAATCTTGCCGACCGTGTAAATCTTCACTTCAAGATTGGTAACTTTGTTGATATTCCTTTCGGTGAAGATGTAGAGATGCCTATCGTCCGTATGATTGAGGGTTGTGAGGATTTTGATGATGTTCTGATTGCGGCACAGGCACTCTATAAGTATTGTCAGGATCAGATGAATACAGAAACCAAGACTGATATGGATTCATTGGAATCACAAAGTTCTGGTTCAACCGAAGAACAGTCTGATGATTCTATGGAGCAACAACAGCAACCTGGAGAATCTGAAGATAGTGCTGTTACCGAGCAAGACACCGAGCAAGACACCGAGCATGTTCGTCAGGGTGGAGAAACTAATCCTGAACCTAAAGTTGATACGATGGATTCATTGCAGGATGCAATCAAAAAACTTGCATCAATGGATGGAATTGAGAATGTTTATGTAGAACTTCCCAAAGTCAATCTTGATGATATTATTGTTCCAAATGGAGAGATTCACGAGAGATGTGATGAACTCTGGGACAATCCTCACGATCCTTATCTGTTCGATTATGTTGATAGTGAGTTTCTGAAATTTAAAAAATCAGCACAGAAAGAGGTAAATTATCTTGTCAAAGAATTTGAATGTAGAAAATCTGCCAATAGTTATGCTCGTGCTACTACTAGTCGCACTGGAGTTTTGGACTGCTCTAAACTTCATACCTACAAATACAATGAAGACTTGTTCAAGAAAGTAACCACACTTGCCGATGGTAAAGATCATGGATTGATTTTTATTCTTGATTGGTCTGGTTCGATGACCCATGTAATGATGGATACTATGAAACAGTTATTCAATCTTGTATGGTTCTGTAAGAAAGTTTCTATTCCATTCGAAGTATATGCATTTACGAATGAGTATCCATTAGTAAGTGATGATGGAGAACAACTTTGTCGCAAAAGACCATATGAGAAAAAAGATGGTTTGATGCAGGTCGGAGAACAGTTTTCTTTGATGAACATTTTGTCTCACAAAGTCAATTCTAAAACTTTGGAAAAACAACTGAAGAATATGTTTCGTCTCGCACAATATATTACTTTTGGGGGAAGGTATTCTATCCCTGTTGGAATGGGATTGTCTGGAACTCCTTTGAATGAAACGATGATTGCACTTCATCAAATCATTCCACAGTTCAAGAAAAATACTAAAGTTCAAAAAGTTCAGTGTGTCGTATTGAGTGATGGTGAGGGTTATGGACTTACTTATCACCGTGAGATTCAACGTTCATGGGAGTTTGAACCTTTTATTGGACTTGGAAGAATTGGTGATAATTGCTATCTCCGTGATCGTAAAACCGGAAACACTTATTCTTTGGATTCTATATGGGATGATTACACTGATATTTTGATTCAAAACTTGAGAGACAATTTTATTGACACTAATTTTATTGGTATTCGTGTTCTTGAGTCTCGTGATTCTCATCGTTTTATTAGTCGTTATACTTATAACGAACATGAATTGAGAAACAAAATTCAAAACCAGTGGAAAAAACAGAGATCATTTGCTATCAAGAATTCTGGATATCATTCTTATATTGCACTTTCAGCAACAACTCTTGCAAGTGAATCTGAATTTGAGGTATCAGAAGATGCTTCTAAAACACAAATCAAAAAATCTTTTATGAAGAGTTTGAAGGGTAAAAAAATGAATAAGAAAATCTTAAATGAGTTTGTGGGACTTATTGCTTGATAAATATTTCTATAGTAATAGGTATTAAGAATGTCTAAATTTGGAGATTTATTGGGAGAAAAAACTCCGGCACCAGCTCCAGCAGCACCTGCACAACCTACTCCAGTTGCAGTCCCTTCAGAACCAGCAGAAGCAATTGCTCCTGAACCTACTCAAGAAGTTTTTGAAAGTGATGTTTCTATTGATGAAATGAGTAAGGACGAACTTGAAGAGTATGGTAGAACTGTTGGTATTGAACTCGATAGGAGACATTCTCGCAGAAAGTTGGTTAAAGAGTTGAAAGAACATCTGACCAATTCCTAAACTGTCCACTGGGGGTCGTTGAGACCCCTTTTTTATTGTATAATAACTTCAGTTGAAACAAACAAAGCAAGAGCATGTCACTTTCCGTTGATTACATCGTCACTTCCTTACAGGAACTTTATGGAGAGTCTGTGACGGGTGGAGATATTCGTGCTTGGTGTGCAATGAATGGTTCTAATTACCAGACTGTCACCAATAAACTTAACGATTACAAAGTTAGTCGTGGTAAGTGGAACCTTACCGTTCGGGAACAAATGGAGCAAACCTACCAAGCACCTGCTGCAATTGTTCCCGCTCAGGAACAACAAAACCTTATCCCTGATAAAGATGATACTTTCGTCAAGTTTGGTAACTTTGGTGATCTTAAAAAAATTATTCAGTCCCGTCTTTTTTACCCAACGTTCATTACGGGTCTTTCGGGTAATGGTAAAACGTTATCTGTAGAGCAAGCTTGTGCTCAACTTGGACGTGAACTGATTCGTGTAAACATTACTATTGAGACTGATGAAGACGATCTTATTGGTGGTTTCCGTCTTGTCGATGGGGCAACTGTTTGGCATAACGGACCTGTCGTTGAAGCACTTGAAAGAGGAGCAATCCTGTTACTCGATGAAGTTGACCTTGCTAGCAATAAAATCCTCTGTCTCCAGTCCATCCTTGAAGGTAAAGGTGTGTTCCTGAAGAAAATTGGTAAGTATGTAAAACCAACAAAAGGTTTCAATGTATTTGCTACTGCGAACACAAAAGGTAAAGGTTCTGAAGATGGTCGTTTTATCGGCACTAATGTTCTGAATGAAGCATTTCTTGAGCGTTTTCCTGTGACCTTTGAACAGTCTTATCCAACTCCTGCAACCGAACAGAAAATCCTTGAGGGTATTTCTTTGGATCTTGGAGTCGAAGATCGTGACTTCTGCAAACGTCTTGTAGATTGGGCAGACATCATCCGCAAAACTTTCTATGATGGTGGTATTGACGAAATCATCAGCACCCGTCGATTGGTTCACATCATCCGTGCTTTCAGCATCTTCAAAGATAAGGCAAAAGCAATCCAAGTTTGTGTAAGTCGTTTTGATGATGAGACCAAACAATCATTCTTGGAACTCTATGACAAAGTGGATGCCGACTTTGTGATGCCTACTGAAGAGCAGCAAAAAGAATCTCTTGACGCATACAACTTTTCTTGATATAATAAGTTATGATTAACTCTTGGTCCATGCTTTATGATGAAATTTTAAAAATGGATGAAACTATTGATGATGGTATGCGTCCTTGGGGACATAGTGATTATGAATTTTTGATTAATAACCCAAATATGACTGATACAATTCCTAATTCTTCAGCAACTCCTTTCAAATATAATGAGGAGGAGATTGTAAAAGAACTTCTTGAGTATATTAGAGGAACTTATAGGCAACATTACTCTGCTGGTGACGATAAAATTCAGACATTGGATTTGATTGAAGCTTGTGGAGATGGTGAACCATTCTGTAGATCTAATATTCTTAAGTATGCATCACGATATGATAAGAAAGGCACGGCACGTCGTGATATAATGAAGATCCTTCACTATGCTGTTCTTCTGATGCATTTCAACGATAAGAATGCAGAACGTGAAACCTACCCTCAAT
>JACKZZ010023577.1_pt1 | contig 17487 bp, 13 predicted proteins | sample 8027871 | NCBI WGS metagenome assembly JACKZZ01 (sample SAMN15724774, study PRJNA655200) | protist metagenome | isolation source: fluorescence activated cell sorting (FACS) single amplified genomes of... | place: USA: West Boothbay Harbor, Gulf of Maine | collected 2000-07-19
CAAAAACAACATAGACATGGAACGTTTTTTGCATTGCTAAGCTATACAATTCATCTAATTCATACGTTTGTTTATGACGACTACCATAATACAAACATGTAATTGTACCCACAAAAACCAACAAAGTTGATAACAAATCTAATAAAAGTATTTTTTCGGAATGTAATATTGGTGCTAATAATAAGTTAAAAACTAACGTAAATGCACCAACAGGTGCTAGTAATGATTGTGGTGCAAAATGAAAACTACACATATCAACTAAACCGCAAGCTGTGCTTAAAATAATTCCTATTACATTTAAACATGGCCTATCCTTTGTTTTTGAATATCGTTGTAAATTCATTCCAGTCGAATTCATCAATGTTGCTAATACGGATAAACATAATCCTATAAATAAGTTTCCAGAAAATACTGATATTGTTTCTGTTGTTGCCATGTTATTATTATTATTATTATTATTATGATTTATATGAAATTCATTGTCTTGGCTATACTTTTTATTCATTCCACGCATATGTACCTCTATTACGACTGTATACAATATTACTTGTATTTTATTGTTAATCTATTTGTACAATGATCTTTCTGGTTCACATTGATTTATTTCAATGTATTATGTATATAATTTTATTTTTGTTTTCCCCTCATCAACAAACAAATCTTGGAAATTTTAATTCACTAATAATATATAATAGCACCAATAATCAAATTTAAAAAATAACTGTGCCAGTGTGGTGGAATGCACGAATGGCAACCCCTTGCAATGGTGCAATCTGGCAATCCTGGCAATCCAGCAATGCCTGGAATGCGCAATGCACCAAAATGATGCCACAGAATGAAAAGTGCCAAAAAGAAAAAAAGCAATTTAAATTATTATTTTTACCAAATATTAATAATAAGATATCCCCTATCAATCTATATATACTAATAAGTAAAACAAAAACCAGAAAAAAGGCAGTTTCGCTGTTTTCTTCGTCTCCAGGGAGTGTCTAAAAACGAAATAATCTAAATCGAATACAATGCTAAACAAAGAACCTAAAAGTCCCTAAAGTCAAAGTCCTAACATGCTGCACATGCCTAACATGCCTAAAATGCCTAGGATTCTGCAAAGTATTTTTGTATAGCACTATATATTAAAATATAAAATATATTTTTATATTATTGTGTTTTACTATAATTTGATATCTTCTACATATATAATATAATATAGTATAGGTAACATATGTATAATTGAATAATTTATTAAATGTGTACTACTCACTTTTGACAAATACAATTAGTATATAAATAGCATTATGATGTTAGGATCAGAATAGCATTGTAAATCATGTATATTGAGTTTGCTACTTTTAGCTTTATAAAAAGGTAAAGTATGCAATTCAAACATTACAATATTCCAAAATAGGTTTGTATGTATCTAAATATGATATGTGATGCGTTGTATTGATGTAAACATTGTTCACAGACATGTTTTATACGCATGTATACCATTTTCAAATAGCATTATAATAGCATTACGGATAAAAGTCAGGTAATAACCAATTTCGATCTCATTTGATAGGAATACATCTAAGTTCATATTTTATATACTTAATCTACTAATAAGGTAAAACAACGGGTAATCTGTCCACTCTAGCACTGACACAAAGGGGGTTATCTTATAGAGTATTAATAATGGTACTTAAATCTACATATGCTCTCCTATGGCACCCGGGCAGTTTTGCTCACAGGTCACAGGTCCACAGGTCCCATTGGGTACCACAGCAGTTGCCACAGGATATATATATAAAATAAAAAACGTTATAGCTTATGGACACATCCATCATATATATATTAACATCTTATTATTAGTAGTTAATATTGATATGTACTGTACATATATACAACACACAGGCAGACATTACAATAACACCAAACAAACAACATGTTTAGACCACAATCATTAATAGAAAGATTTTAGACGTAATATGCCAAATTTTGCAAAACCTACGAAACAATTTCTAGCGCAAAGGTATAAAAATGTTATACAGAAAGAAATAAATGAACGACAAAAACAAATAGATAATGAATATGCATTGAAACATCCGTATACAACTGATCATTTCCCATATCCAAAACAAACACCTAGATTGATTTATGATACATTTAAACCAGATCTTGGCAAGGCGGAAAAACATGATGCAAATGATACACGACCAGCATTAGAGGTAACCACTAATTATAGTAAAGGTGCAGTGGCAGCAAAAATATTACTTACAAGCGAACAAGAAAAAACAAAACGAAGAAAACTTGCAATACGCAATGGTAGAAGTTATACACCAATAGAGGCAGAGTTTAAAATTGTGTAAAAAAATTTTTACGCGTGTATGATGTACGAAGGTAAAAAAATAAAGATAAATGACAAAACGTACGAAGTATAAAGTATGATAGTAAAATTTATTTGTACGCGGTAATATTTGCATAATACGTAAAATTTAATGCTTGGCTTAAATAACACGATGGGTCATACATGTGTTAGACGTTTTAATGGAGATGATCGTCTCTTTTAACGTTCTGAAACAGAGAGTAAAAAAAAAATTATGCATATGTTTCACACACCACACACAAACCGTTTTTTCCATTTTTCCACACACATTAAAATATGATATAATTAAATACTTCGTACGAACCGGTTCGTTATCATAATTTCGTACGGTTAAATATTACTTCTCACCATATTTTATTTTTATAAAGAAAAATATTAAATTTTTAATTTACTTTTCTTCTCTCGTATATTTTTATATCTATGCATCTAGAGTATTTTTTATTTTTCTACCCCACATGGCAATTCCTCCACTCTCAAAAAGAATAATACAGTGTTTGAGCCAAAATTAATATCACTCTCTCAAGAAAATAAATATACTGAATAATATACTCGGTACATATCATATTTTACGAATTACAAAGCCATTTTACTACGATTATTAGAATTACTACCTTTCTTTTTCAATTCGTTTTTCCCACCACGAACAAATTTTTTACAAGAAGAAGATGATGATGGTGGTACATATCCTTTAACTTTTCTCATATCTTCAGCATCACTCATTTTTTTTTTAGGTGCAGGTGCTATAGCTGATAAATAATCAGATGGCGACACATCAAAATGTAACTTTGTCACATTATTGTTTGTACTTGTCGTCGTCGTCGTTGTAGTAGTTGTAGTAGTCGACGTCGCAGTATTATCACGATCATTACCGTTACTATTATCATTAACAATATTTCTATCAAAAGATGAAAGTTTATGATGTAGTTGTTGATTATCATCCTCATCATCGTCGTCCTCCTCTGATGCATCGTTGTTGATATTATTTTTATTATTACCAGTGTTTACAACTTTCAAATCAACCCATTTTTCAGCGTTTTTGTTTGACATTAATGTACTATATGCCTTTTCACGTGTTGAAATATAGTTTGCATTTAATACTTTTTTAATTTGTACCCTAACCATTGAAGTTTTATTATTATTATTATTATTATCATTATCATTATTATCATGGATATTATTGGAAGAGGAGGACGAGGACGAACCACCATCTTTATTGTTCATATTAAAACTATTTTTATTCTTCTTATTATTATTATTGTTGTTGTTGCTGTTGTTGTTATTTCCATTATTGCTACTGTTGTTGTTATTATTACTCATTGAATCACTTGAATTTTCATTATCAATATGGGAAAAATCAGGACGCATAGATAAGCGTTGTGATATTGGTGATAAATACAATATGCCATTTTCTATTTGACCGCAAGCATATTGAGAACGCATATTAATTTTAGTTGATAAAAATTTACGGTTTTTGTATCTATTTGCACCAGAACCAGATACAAATTCTTTGTTGAAAAATTGGGATTTTGTCCATTCGCTAGTATCATAAACTACCTCTAGCATGGAATGATTTGGCCTTACTCTTGCATTTGTCGGTTGAAAATATTTATTTGTGACAGATGGTATTGGATAATCAAGTGTATATAATTCACCACGTGGAAATATTAATTGTACATCTATTTCTTCTACAATTGGATCCTCATCAACGTTGTTATTAGTGTTATTGTTATCGATATCCATGTTATAATAGTTTAATATTATTTACTTCTTTTTCGAAAATAGTTTTTGTTGTATATATATATATATATATATTATTTTTACAAATATATTACAACAATGTCTTGTAAAAATAAGATGTTGATCTATCTCTCTCTCTGTCTATCTATATCTATCTTTTCTATTATTCGTACATTGTAGATTATTATATCCATTCTTTCTTCTTCTTCTGGCTGGTGGCCGCTGGCGTGCCAATCTTGTGCTGCATGACACATCACACATCTTCGCAGCACCACATAGGATAGAAATAATATTGTAGAACCTACGAACATATAATAATAGGAAAAATACGAAGTACAATAATTATTATACTAATAAAATCACCTCGTTGATGGTGAAGTAGCGAATCTAGTGCGCATTTTGATATTTACAGATGGTTGATGACGACTACCAGTATTATCATATTCCGGTCTTGCTGGTACAAGATTATTAGATTTATTTTTCACATTTTCAATATCGTTTTCATTTATTTCTCTAGATGATGAAGCTTTTAACGGTGGCATCACGAATGATTTTTTATTATCCTCGTCACTTGATAATGGTGACGAATTATTATTATTTGTTGGTGAATTCTGACGACTATGTATACTTCCTACTAATTTATCTCTAACTTTCATAACAAGGCGTAAATGTTTTAAACGTTTCAATGCTTTTGGTTTTAACATATGTTGTTTTGAACCAAACAACGTCATAGCAGACGCAATAGATGCTGCATTTTTCAATTTGTTTTTTGCATTCTCTCGTGAGTAACCTGAATCTAAAACTTCTTGCATTTTTCTTATTTTACCATGTTGACGTCCGATGCCATTATATTTTTCATGATAGTTCAATACTTTTTCAAATCGTTTACGTTGAAAATCACGCCCCTTTTCAAATTTAGATTCCACCGCTTCAAATGCTTTTATCATGTCATCTTTTTTATTTACTTTTTCTTTCACCGCACGTCGTTTATGTGCTACTTCCCCCATCTCCGCTTTTTCCAAAGCCAAATGCCATCCATGGACTAACCGTTTATATTCCGAACTTTCTGTTAAGTCGGACACTTCTTCTAATTGCCTTTCCGCCCATTTCACTGCTGCACGTTTTGCTGCAATTGGTTCTAAATTAATAGATAAGCTACACATAATGCGGCTTGTTTTCAATTCGTCTTCTCCCCATCGTTTATTTTGATAGTATTGCAATATTTGCACAACTGTTGGTGTTTGTACTAGATAGGATGATATAAATTGCAATAATATATTTGGTGGAACATTTTGTTCAATTTTTGCTAACGATAAAGTTGTATGGTATAATTTTACTTTCCAATCTATTTTCTCATTTATAGATTTATTTGAACCTTTCGTACTGGATGTACCACCTTCTTTCGACAAAGGTGCATGTGTGCCAGCTAATAATGAATCGTACGTGTCATTAGACATGGTTTTCTATCTGCAATTTTATAGTACGAAGTGTTGTCGATACATATATATATATATATGTAATTGGTTTTACGTTTTAATATTGTTTTCTTAATAATTAATATGTATATACTAAAATATCGTATTAATAAGATGATGGTAATCGTATGTTAAATGTTACAGGTAAAACGGTCGTATGTTAAAATGTATCATTTTTTTTTTGAGGCTTGCCAGGCTTGTACTTGGTAGAGACTAGCACAAAAATATTAAAGTATTGTAACTTTGCTATTGTACTATTTATTAAATACTGATGTACAAGTGTAAAGGTTATTATATACGTGGAAAGGCTGTTGAAAGTTGAAAGTATAATTGTTTTAAGTACTATTAGCAGCTCAATAGCATTACCAGTCGTCTACCACATATAACTATTCCTCATTCATGTACCACTTGGTACTGTAATATAGAGAGGATCCTAAATAATCCAGCCCTATATCCTATTCCTGGTCCAAATCTACGTTTTCCTAACAGCTGGGCCAGCAATCCAGCAATCTGGCAATCCGCAATCAGGCAATCCTGAAAAATCCTGGCATTCTGGCATTCCAGCATTCAGCATTATCTGGTGGCATTATTCATTATTCATCGAACTGGAACGTATTATTATTATCACAGAAGATAAAAATATATAAACATATACATACAGTAATATTCACAGGTAGAGGTAGAAATGTATAAGATATGTACAAAAACGTACCGTTATTATCACCATAACAAATAACAATATATAAATATGTTATTAAATCAATATTTCATAAAATCTTGTAAAAGGACAGTTCCTTTTTTAAATATAGGGAGAATAACAACAACAGCATCACCAACAATAAATAATAGTAATAATAATAATAATTATATACTTCGTAATAACAACAATAATAATAATAATCATTTTTCAACAAGAACATTTATAGCAGCTGCAACTGCTAATAGTAATATCAAACATGGTAAAGTTGGTCCACATCAAACAATATTGAAATACGATGGTGTACGTTTAAATACATTACAAGACAATCCAGGTGCAAAAAAGCAAAAAAAACGTAAAGGGCGTGGTCCTGGGTCTGGTTTGGGAAAAACAGCTGGTCGTGGCCATAAAGGACAAAAAGCACGTGCTAATGGAGGTATACGAATTGGTTTTGAAGGTGGACAAACTCCATTATATCGCCGTTTACCTAAACGCGGCTTTAGAAACAAATTTGCAAAAAAACAGGAACAATTAAATTTAGATAAATTGGAAAAATTTATTGAAGCTGGTAGACTAAATCCAAAAGAAACAATTACAATGAAACATTTATATGATTCTGGTATTGTTGGAAAAATAAAATTTGGTGTTAAATTATTAGGTCAAGGTTCAAAATCGTTTTCAACACCAATTAATATTGAAGTATCTGGTGCATCTAACTCAGCAATTGATGCCATAGAAAAATGTGGCGGGACGATCACAAGCGTCTATTACAATCGTTTAGGTTTACGTGTATTGTTAAAACCAGAAAAATTTGAAGGGTTAGGACCACTACCAAGACGTGCAAGGCCACCACCTAAATTGATGAAATATTATACTAGTGATGAGAAACGTGGGGAGTTTTCAGTGTTTGTTAGAAATCGTGATAGTAACAATAATACGGTGGTAGGAGAAGGTGAACGCGAAGGTGAAGGAAATAAAATGTCTGCTGTGGATGATGATTAATTTTTTAAAAAAGAAACAGTACAGTGTATGGATGTGCGTGTGTGTGTGTGTGCACACTTTGTTTTTTTAAAAATATCATATTTTTATTTTATTTTATATTTTATTAAAAAATTTATTTTTTTATTTATTTTAAAATATTAGAGCAGGACTGGCTTAAAAAGCACAATATTAGGTCCCGACGAAACTTTTAGAGAGCTACAAGAGCTAAGGTGAACAAATCCGCGGCTTTTTGCCACAACCGGTGCCATTCCAAAGATCTTTATCCGGATAGTTACCGGTTGTTGTTCCACAGCAGGATCTTTCACTTTGACAGCCTCGCCGCTCTCGAGTGACCCCGACGAAGGATAGAAACCTACTCATGCTTGTAGAGTATTTAAATATTGTATTTTACCACATGGGAGAAGTAAAATTAATTATTAACTTAGATTTTAACCATCATATAATATATTAGGAGATATATCTCATGTTATTAAAAAATGTTAAAAAATATATGAAATATACTCTTACTGAACGTTTTAGCCTTTATAAAAATACTCTCTGAGATTAATTATATAAACACGTCGTGTATTTAATTACTTTCGCATATTTTGATTCAAAAACAAAATTAAAAAAATACGGGGTTCGTATATTTTATTTTTTACAAAGTAGTTCTCACGTACACGCACGCACACTATACACGCCTCTCTTTAAACTCTAACCACTCCCTCCTGAATATGTACACTACTTTTTATCATTACCATCATCACCACCCCAATCTATTCTAATATTACATTGAAAACCACATGCAATCATATGAGATATTGGTGATATACCTAATTTATCTAATGTAATTTCTGCACCGCTTTGTATTAATAATTTTGCAATATCTTCATGTCCATTTCTACATGCTTTATGTAATGATGTTTCTAAATCAATTGGATCGGTTGAATTTATATTTGCACCATAATCCAGTAAAAGCTTAACTGTATGGGCATGACCGCCGTAGGAGCCTAATAATAACGGGGTCCACCTGTGGAGCGTAGCGTATGAACGAGTGATGTGTTAGAGGATGTCTCTTTTTTTAGGTTTAGGGGAATAGAATTTACGTACTTATCTCCTGTTAATTCATTCACATTTGCGTTGTATTCTAATAATATTTCACATAATTTTGCATGCCCATACGATGAAGCTAAATGAATTGGTGACCATTTTGCTTGATCAGTTGTAATAGCATTAACATTGGCATTTAAACATTTAATTAATAATTTACTAATGCGTTGAAATCCATTGGAAACGGCAAGATGTAATGCAGTCCAACCGCTGGTATCAACGGCATTTACATTGATCAATAATGATGGTTCTTCTTTGTTGTTTTCTTGTTGTTGATTTTGAAGGAGATGATTTATTACAATTTTCATTAATGGTACATCACCTTTTTCTGCAATTATATGTAAAAACGTACGTTTTGTTGTATGGGTTAATTCAGATATATCACTTAATGGTAATTCATTTAATAATTTTGATATATATTTTGGATTTGATGGTATTTGCAAAATAGCATTTCCTAATGTAGATTTTGATGTCGATTGGTGAGAAGTATATTGATTGTTAATGGTTTGTTGGACAATAGACGAAACATTGTTTTCTTGTTGTTTTGATGATGATGATTCGAATGCGGTCTTTTTTGCGGTATACATTTATAGTTGTTGTAGATGATGTTGCTTTGATTGTTTCTTGTTACATACGTACTTGGATGTTTGTTGTAACTTTTATTTATAATATTTCGTTTACTAATTGTACTAATTATTAAAAACATGTGCTTTATTTAATTTATATGTAAAAAAAATGTGCACTTCTTCTTCTTCTTTGATTCTCGTGGTGTATAATGCTGATGGTGTGCTGGTATAACAGTATGCCAGGTGACAATAATAGCTTTAGCTTGGCTAGAGTACTGTAATGCTGTAGTCTATGTGTGTACTGCACTCTCTGCTGCACCGTTCTTCCACGTTCCTTCGTTTTAGATCTATTGTCTCAGTTATTGTATTCTTTCTTGTGTGTGGGGAGTGTTCTACTTTTTTTACTTCCTTCTTACGTTCCAGTTTCAATGAATTGATCGCTTGATTTTCTGCATCTAAAATAGTTTTCTTCGTTTTTGCGACATAATATACTGATTTTAATGCAGCTTCTTGTGCCGCTTTCATTGCATATAATTTATAATTGAAACGAACTTCTTCCATTTTCTTTCCAACAATTAAAGTAGCATTTCCATGACCATATTTCTCTTTCGCAACATCGCATTTGCTTTTTGATTGATTCACTTCCCTTTCAAGCTCATTTGACCTATGCTGTAATTGCTGCAATTCTTCTTGCATTTCCAACATGCGCAGTTGCGCTTCTTTTACTTTTTCTTTTGCAGTTAATGATTGGGATTCCGATTTGATCATATTTTGTCTTGCCAATGTTACATTGATTTTATCGCTTACTAAGAATTCACTTTCATCATCTGCCGAAGACATTTCCGATGTATGTATTATTATTCTCTTTTCAAATATAGACGATTAATAATGATATACTATATATATATATATATGTATGTATGTATGTATGTATGTATGTATGTATGTACGATTGTCTCTTGTTTGATGTACGCATTATTTTTATTGTAATAGTATGCTGATTAGTCTTTTTGATCTTGTTTCCCCTCCTTTTTTTGCTCGTGAGGCAAAAAAAGTCCTCCTCAATTTTAAAAAAACGGCCTCCTAGACAATGAGATTTCCTTCATAAAATTGTTTTATTATTATCGGATATTATATATTATTATTACTTACAGTATACTGCTGTATCCCCCTATATGAATAGTCAGTTTTGTAGCCTAATTAAAACATTAAAACTGGAAAACCAACCCCTGATGACCGTATCTATTTCGCTTGTTTTACCTGCTGTGTGGGCCTGGCCAGCTGGCCTATCATTACTAATATGTATTATACTACTCCGGGTACCTGAGCATACATGTATAAACTTAGCATTGCATCAAGCGAAGCGTATAGTATTATACATACATATTTACATTGCACCATTCTGAATTTATTAAAAAAAAAGCACAAATAATGTGCAAATAGAACAAACTATAAAACAACAAAATAAAAAAGCACAAACATAACAAAGTCACAGCCATATATTTATATACTAAATCAAAAAGTTATATACAAATCCAACTGTATTACAATATACCACTTACTTTAAAAAACAAGAAAAGATCCAGATCACACATTCATAAATATATATTAATACAAATAAAAAATCTTATTGATAAAATGGCATCTCCATCATCAATTCTTTCCCCTGTATGCACAATTGTTGGTGGAACAAAAGGAATTGGTTTAGCAATGGCAAAAGAATGGATAAAAAAGCAAAAACAAATTAGAAACGATATAATGCCAAAAATTTATTTATTAGGGCGATCAATCAATGTAAAAGAAAACAAACCATTAGACAGATTTATGAAAATGGAACACAATGAAGCTATTGTAAAACCTGTACATATTGATTTAACAGAACCTGAAAGTATCGAATCAACTTGTAAATATGTTTGTAATGATACAGAAACATTAGATTATCTATTTCATACTGCTGGTATGTTACATAATATCGATAATAATACTGGAAAACAGATATTAAACAAACCACGATTACCAGAACGATCGTTAAAAGGATTAAGTTATGATGGAATGTTACAAACGTTTCAATTAAATACAATCGCACCAGGATTAGTCATTAAAGGATTTTCTGATATATTGAAAAAAAGTCATCGTAATGGATATCGTTCATTGGAACAAAATTTACCACCGGTTGTAGCAGCATTATCAGCTCGGGTTGGTTCAATAAGTGATAATGGCAAAGGTGGTTGGACAAGTTATAGAGCATCTAAAGCTGCGTTAAATATGATATTATTAAATGCGCATATAGAATTTGGCATGGGTCCAGAACAGAAAGTGATTGTCATGTCTTTGCATCCGGGGACTGTAGATACTGGCCTTAGTCAACCATTTCAACAAATTGCAGCAAAGCAATATGAAATATTTACCCCAGAACATAGTGCATCTATGTTGGTTGATTTATGTTTAAAATCCGATGAAACATATAGTGGTAATTTTTATGCATATGATGGTTCAAGGATACCATATTAAAAAAAATATGCACACATATTCCTCCTGTTTTTAATGAAAGGGATAAATTGCAGAATGATATTTTATTAAATTTTATTTTATTGATTCATATACGAATGTTCAACGAGGCGTAAGGAAGGAAGGAGATATATAATAGAAACCTGCTTGTGCTACGAGTAGTAGAGTATTAGAGTACAAAGTTTGTACATGTTACAATGCAAAAAACGTGCATGCATTAGAGCTTCTATTAAATATATACAAGTCGCTAAAACCAAATGCGCAAAGATCTCGAACAAAGCCCAGGTAAGGGAGCTCGCAGCTTCCAATTGGATTTCTACTACGTGTAGAGATATAGAAAGCGCGATTATTAAAACTTGCGCTTATAATAATCGTTTTGCTTTAAAATGTGCATTTGGCAAGTCGTATAATGACTTGTACCCCCCGGTACAATTTATTCTCCGCCTTCAACTATTATGTCCGTTTTTCATCAACTGCAAGTTGATACCATCTATTGACCTTCGTTGGTATTCTCTATTATGAGAATATCAACACACTAGTGTGAGGTAGATATTTAAAATTCTGATATATATAATATAAAGAGAATTTTTTATATATATTATTGTCTCCAGTTATTGTATTCTTTTTGAAGAATATGATAGGAATTATCACGAGTAAATTATAAAAAATTAAATTATATTTCATTAATAATGCGTATAAATTAAAAAATTACTTTAGGATATGGTACTTAAATAATTATTACGGCTCGTAAAAAATATATATAATATTCAATACTTCGTACTTCTTAAAAGGACTGAAAAATATTTTAATTTGCCATTTCCGCGAACACTTCCTGCTTCCTGTGATTTCTCATTTTTTTTGTTCTGTTGCTGTTATTAAATTATTATGATTGCTTTTTTTACATTCATTTCCATTATTATTATTTTCATCAAAAAACGTTAATACTCGTTCAAACTTAGTTGCAACAATTTCATGTTGATTGTATAGCACATTTAATTCTTCGCTTAATGCTATAGTTACTGCATCTATTTTTTCATCTTTTGTCAATATATTCAACAAATTCGTATCAATATAAAATGACTTTATTCTACTTTCTACTTCATCATTCTTATCATTCTTCTTATTATTATTTATAATAATATGACCATCATCAACAGTTTGTAAATTTAATTTATTAGGTTCATATTCTGATAATAAATGTTTATGAATACGTGGATTATCTTTCAATACATAATGACTTGTTAAAGATGATGAAGTAGACTGATCATCATCATTAACATTATCGTTTTTCTTCTCAAAATTGTTTTCTACATCCGATTTTAATAAAGGAACTTGAGCTAACATACCAGTATTTTTTAATGTATGAAATATATTTGTTGACGTTATCATATCAATACCTTTAATTTTATTAGAAAAATACTTTTCATTTAGTATTGGTTTCTCTATGGATATTATTTCCAATTTTGTTGTCTTTTTTTTTAGGACGAGTGGCATCATATGTTTAGAAAATCTAAACATTGTTAAATCATCTTTCATAAATGTATAAATAGCAGCAGGTGCAGCAATTTCTGGTTTGACAGGGGATATTTGAATATTCACAGCACAAAATGGCAATGGTGATGTTGTTAACTCGGTCATCATAGCACCACCAGAAGATGCACCAAAGCCATACAATGGGTATTTCTGTAAATTTAAGTCCTTACGGATATTATTGATTAATGTAATTAAGGGCAAACGTTCTTCCTTTAAATTCCAACAACCACGCTCATCATCTTTTGTAATAGCTGCGATGGAAAGACCATTTTTTAATGCTTTTTCGACAATGATTAAACCCTCAGGGGAATAAAAAAAAGATGCTGCTAAGCGACTACAACCATGTAATAAAACTAATAACCCTTTTTCTTTTTTACAATTTTTAATAACGAAAATATTTCGACCATTATCTTTTTCTATACGTTTTATTGGTGACAATGGTTCTTGTTCATTATTATTATTAGTTTCTACAGACCAGCAATTTTGATTATTGTTTGTTTTAGAATTGCTAGAAAGGGCTGACATATAATTATTTGAAGACAACATGCCAGTTTTTTTAAAGACGAAAAGAATAAATAGTAACATACTAACTGTTGCAAACATCATATTAATTTTTAAATCGTTCCGAGTTTTTCTTCTCGGTGTCCTAGATGGATACCCATGCATGGCGTTTTATTGTCTGATATAATATGTTTACGAGTATTATGTATATATTGTATCATTATATACATACTCATCAGTATTTGTATATTATTTCAATAATTTTGAAATAATATTTAATATACTGGTTGTCCCGGATTAACAACACATGTGTTTAAAAAATTTAGAAAATTTTTAATTTTTATTTTTGTGAAAATCCAAGCGAGGAATGTTTGACTAACATATATAGAAAGCCGCAGAAATAGTTTCCATAACTAAAACAAAAGTTTTTTTTACTTTTCTTGAATGGAAATAGTTCAAACAAAGTTGATTAGGAATTGCAAATTGGAAGATCTAAATCTTAAATGATTATACCGGATTTACTTTACCGCGGTCATGCTATTTCTATGCTATCAACATTTTTTTTTGCAACTTCATTTGATATTGGCAGTAGTGACAATGTATTAAGAGCACAATGGCCTCTCGGTGTAGCATTAGGTGAATTGAATGATAGTGACATTAGTAATAAAATAAAGAGTAAATTATAAAATTATAATTATTTTACGCGAGAAGTATGATGCTAATATGCATATATGAATAGTACTAGTTGTAAAAAAAAAGAGCTTTTTATCCTCTCTCTCTCTCTCTTATTTAAATATTTCTTTTGTATTTGGTATACGTTTAATGTCGTTTTTCCGTGTTATTTTTAAACTATCAACTGAACTGCTTATTTTAGATCGACGAGTACTTGGACTTATTGTTTCTGATTTCAATATATTCGTTGCTGCTGGTTTTTGTATTCTTTTCACATCCTTTGTTCTGTTTAATTTTAAACTATCTGTTGCATTTGTGATTTTTCCACCAATACCACGTAAATGTTTTGGTAATATTTTATTAGCTTCTGGTGTATTAAACTTGGAAGCCGCAATTGCAGAGGATACATTCTTGTTATTATTATTATTATCATCATCGTCGTCGATATTTGAAGAGACCGTTCTACCTAAAGGGGATGGACCTCTTTTACTCCCACCATTACTACCACCACCCTCACTATCATCCTCACCCTTACGTTTAAAATCTTTCATACGATCAAGTTTTAATGAATCTTTTGCATGTTTTATTCCTTTTGACATACGTTTCAAAGGTGAAGGCAAACTTAAATATGTAGTGACATAATGATATAAGTCATGGCTAGTAGATAATCCAAATGTCATTGTCTTTTCAATCGTTGCATTTGTATTTTCTTCTAACATTTCAATGACATCGTCTAAAAAGATAGCGCGTTCAATATTGCATCCTGACAGCATATTATTATTAATGTGCGCGAAATGAACATGTAAATGATAAAATGATGGTAAATAATGAAAATAAATACGTAATTGATTTTCAGCAACGCCATATTTCTCAACGATGGCTTTTGTTCCTTCTTTCTTAATATTTCTCAACAATGTTAAATGTGTACCAGTCAAATCGCGAATACTTTTTAAACCAAAGGCATTTACAATTGCTAAACAATGCAGGCTATTTAAATCCGGTTTATTCGTATTTCCACTTCTCCAATACATATTTGGTAAAAGTACGAAACCATTTGATGGATCTTCATTTTTATAAATAATCGTATCTTGTTCACTTTTTCCATTTAAAATATTTAATAACCATTGGATTTGTTTTAAATGTTCATCTGCATGGTTTTCCAAATAAACGGTGGTCATATCCCGGTACATCTCCTCGGTCTCACGCACAAAAATGAATTCTTTATCTGTATGCTTTTCGATATGAAAATCATTTGCTGGGCATATGACTTCAAGCACAAAAGGAAAGTTATTCTCGCTATTACTATTTGCTGATAAATGATACATATTATATTCTTCATTTGATAATAATAAATCATTAATTTTTCCAGATTTGATTAAATCTACCACTTCCATGTCATTATCACCATTATCGTTGAAGCTTGGCATTTTAAGCGTCACAATGGCTTGTTCATTGTCAATAGTACCTAATAATTTCCGTATACCAGGTGATTGTTTCGATATTGTCTTTTGATAAACAAAACTGGAAAGATTTATATTATTATTATTAGTGACTGATGTCATTATTATTATTTTGTGTGTGTTTATATAATATAACAGGGTTAATAATTGCTATTTTTATTTGAATAAAAATATCTTAATATACTTTGATAAATGATCTATATATATTATATATATATATATATACAGTCTTTCAAAATGTATTTTATATTTTCATATTATCTCTTACATATGTTTAACTAACTATTACTAATAATATTTATAATAATATGATATATATAATTTATTATTAACAAAATTCAATCATCTAATTTCTACAACAACATGCACACCAGGCACACATCATTGTAGAATAGTGTAGTAATTCCTGGCACCCTGTATTATATTATTTTTTTTTTTATTTAGGCCGGCAGCATCATCACAATGTTTCATAATGCTGCTGTGTAATGCTTTAAAAACATCACACCTACTTCATCACAACAATAATAATAGGTAATACGTATAGGAGGATCCGATCTAAATATACGTATAATATATTAGATATCTATATGTTTATACCACGTATTTTTTTACTCCCACCATTTACGTAAATCAAAATTATTTTCATTAATGTATCCTTGATCAATTGCAACTAAAAGCAATAGAAACCATAGACAAGTAATTAAAAACATAAATAGGCAAGCCAAGTATGTTTCAGATTCGTAAAACCAATAAAATTGTTCAATATACGACATTTTAGCAATACATTTTTCCAATGATTTTTTCATATCTTCCTGACTTTGTTTAAAATGTGTTGCTACAAAAAGCAAACGGCATTTTCTACGTTCATTTTTGAATTTAGCACTTGGTTCACAACCCCAAAATCCAGCAACGCCTTGTACGATGAATTTATCCGCAGAACCTTGGAATGCTAAATTTCCTTTTACTCGTAATAAACCATCGCTTTTCTCAAATAATAAATATTTCTTCATAAATAAATAATAATGAATCGTATTCTGGTATTATCAAAATGTGGAACAACAACGCATCAATTATTATTATTACAAAGGGGTATTACCTGGAAAATGTACACATTTAACATAATACAACATACACATGTGCCAGCATGAGCTTTATCAGTAGCAACAATATAAAATGAATGAATATATGAAGAACACTCTGGGAACTGGGAACAGGTGCAACACATCATTGGTAATCATTACAACATCATCATTTTAGAATTATTATTTTCTATAATATCTAAGTATTGATAGAGGATCTATTTATATTACAGTACAGTATGCTGTATGGTTATGGTAGAGCTATTATAACATATAGTGTGCTGTACCTATGTGGTTCAAAAAACTGGTCCATTGTATTCACCTGCTATACACCAATTTGTACTTATTACATACTAAATATTATAATATATTCTATCAAACATACACAATGGTATGTCTATCTTGTATCCATGTATATATAGCAGGTGAATACTGTGAACCAGGTTTTTGATGAATCCCAATAATAGGATATAATAGGTCCTACAGACTTTAGGATATATTAATATATATATCCGGATATATATATTATATACTGGTTGTCCCGGATTAACTACACATACAAGAAGCCAAAGTAGAATTTTCCAATACTGTGCCATTTTAATAATTGGATATTTCCAGCAATATATTAGCTAGCCTATATTTAAGTGGTTCATCAAACTTGCATTATCTTTTACATCAGAGGACTAGTATACTAAAATATATGCCTACCATTTAAAAAAACCAAAAAATAATTAAATATAATAAGGGTATTTTAATCAGTAGGCATGGTTTTTGGTATACTAATATTTTTAAACAAATCGATA
>JACKZZ010000908.1_pt1 | contig 17484 bp, 11 predicted proteins | sample 8027871 | NCBI WGS metagenome assembly JACKZZ01 (sample SAMN15724774, study PRJNA655200) | protist metagenome | isolation source: fluorescence activated cell sorting (FACS) single amplified genomes of... | place: USA: West Boothbay Harbor, Gulf of Maine | collected 2000-07-19
CGAAAGAGATCATCCCATCTGTCGTAAGAGCTTGAATGCTTTACTAGCTGCAGTGGAAACACTTTTCTCAACTACTTCAACAGGGAATAGTGATGGTGCTGGTAGCAGTAGTAGCAGTAGTAGCAGTGATGGTAAGGATGCGAAGAGGGCGAAACATGATCATAATTCCACATCACTTACAGGAATGGAGAAGAAGGAAAGTCAAAATAATAGTGATAGTGGCGATGGCAGTAGTGATAGAAGCGGTGGCAATGGTAATGGTGAGATGGAACTGGACCAATCGACTACTACCACCATCACCACCCCTGCTTATAACTCGCCACCCCCCCTACCACGAGGAGTATCCCGGTCACCTCATTTAAATGGTGACACGAGTTCTAGTTCCAGTTCTACAACTGCTAATGACTATTCTATTGGTGCTGATGCTGGTGCTGGTGTTGTATCTACTAGGAATGGTAGGTATGTAGTTACTGTTGCTAGTGGAAACGGGACCCGACAGAGGTTTCTTGGAAGTTTCCCTAACGCTGAGAGCGCGACCCGTGCATTTGATGCTGCGTGTATTCAAATGACGGAAAAAGCTCCTATTACTTCTGCTCCTACGTGTAGTAGTAACGATACTACTACCACTAATTATACTCCTACTCCTACTCCTACTCCTCATTCTACTACTACTACTACTACTACTACTACTACTACTACTACTGGTGTTGTGACTACTAATGACCCACGTAGAATGGCAGCTGAAATTAGTGAGTTCTCTAGCGAGGAGTTGTTGTCTGTTGTAGCGTTAATGCAAACCCCTATCACTGCTGGTGGTAATGACACAGATAGTAGTGGTAGTGATAGCGGTAGCAGTGGTACAGGTATAGTATCTAGCAAAGGACCACGCTCTTCTGCCGCGGGATCTTTATCTTCGTCTTCGTCTTCATCTTCATTAGGGTTAGGGTTAGGGTTTAATGATCACATGAGCGGTTGGGGCGGCCCTGAGCCCCCACCAGCTATGTATGCAGCCCTAGTTGACACTGAAGGTACATGTATACCTATTTACACACGGAGAGTGGTATTAGGGTATAGTGGGATTGCGGCTGGAGTAGGAAGAGTCGTAGGGTTAGGTAGAAAGGACCTGAGTGGTATACCTGTGCTGCTGGCTGACACGGAGCCCGAATCAGCCACAGGTTCTACTACTGCTGCTACTACTACTGCTAGTGGTACTACTTCTACTCATACTACTACTACTAATACTAGTGGTAAGGTCTTATTTCTTCACCTCGACTCTAGCATTGTGACTAGCGGTGGTGGTATGGTGGTGGAAGGTAAGGGGGTAGATACGACACTACATCAGGCACCTGCTGCTACTACCACTACCACTAGTGGTACTAATAGTAGTACTAGTAGTGGTACTAGCAGCGGTGCTGTTGTTCCACTAGCATCGCTCTCGTGGAGCCCATCGACCAAGGCATTCGTACTGACCGCTACTAGTGGTAGTGTTTGGGTAGGCAACTACCTACCCGCTCCTACTACTGGTACTACTATGAGTGCCTCTACTACCAAGGGAAAGGTTTCGGATGCTACAGCTACAGCTACAGCTACTATAACTGCTTGCACTGGCCCTAGCAGCAGTAGCAAAAAGCGCGGAAGGACCTCGACCTCGCCAAGTGATACTGCAGACCCTAAGGATACTAAATCCTCTAGTCTTGGTCCTGGTAATGGCAGTGCGCCGATGAAATATCTCCCTTCATCCCACAGCGTAACCCTTCAACAAGGTTCTATTATTCAAATCGGTTCAACGATATACTATTGGGCATTACCTTTACCACTGCCAGATGGAACTTACTTGATTTCTCCTTCTGAACAAAGATATCGAATATTGAAATCTTTACATTGCACCCCGACTGAAAGCGGGAAAGGTATAGGCCTTGATGTATCAAGTAGCAATACGACTACTAGTGGTAGCAGCAGCAGTAGTAGTTGGTTATATGTTGATCCAATATCGGCTCCCCCCAAGGCTTTCAAGTCTGTTCGTTCAAAACATACGTATAATAGTCGATGCTGGTTCACGCAGGCTTATACTCGCATGCTAGTGGTGTCTAAGGCCAAAGCACTAGCTGCGCAGCATAAGGTACTAGTTGAAACGCGTGTTAATACCATGAAAGCGAATGGGGGTGTTTCTAGGGTGGAAAGTAAGCGTGTAGATCCATTTACTGGTAGGCTCGTCGGTGGCGAAAAACAGCTATTAGGAGCACACCAGCCATTGAAAAAGAGAAAACTCGAGTACCATACTGAAAGTCTATTAAAAACAAATGCTTTCCAGTGTTGGAGGCCTCGAAATTCAAAGTCGCGTATCGCTCGTGTTTTACATGCATACGGCTCCTCTGTCTACGGTTCCTCAGATTCCAGACGTGATGATGTCATTCGAGTACTGTCTACGTGGGACGCACAGAGGAGTAGAGGAGTACTAGTAGGCAGTGGGGGTAGTAAGGTAGGTGTGCGTGTGTCTGGAGCTATAGTACCTGCTGGTGGTCGTTTCATTGTACCGTCATTCCCACCTAATCATATGCACATTCCGAGAACATACACAGCTGCTCATGCACACACTGTTCCATTAAACCAACCTGCGTTCATTTTTGGACCCTCGCAGGGCACAGCCCTTGTGCGCGACCCATATACAATTTCATATGGATATTCTAAAGAAGATAAGGATAAAGATAACGCTACTTTGGATGAATTAACAAGAGGAAATTCATTGCTTATGGAAGCCTTTTGGGGTAGGGAGGGATGCGTTGATTTGAATGAAGGGGTTTTGAGTATCCCGTATTTGCTTTTCAAGTCTGTTCCTTCTATTGATACTAGTCAAGTAAAAATTAGAGTTAAGAAAGACAAAGAAATTAAACCTAGAATAACAGAGAAAGAGAGGGAGAAGTTGAGAGAGAAGTTAAGAGAAAACGAGAAGGAGAAGGAAAAAGCGAAAAGCGACGAAGCTGATAGGGTTAGGGTTAGGGTTAGGGTTAGGGCTAACCCTAGCGACGAAGCTGATAAGAAAAAGGAAACAGAAGCTGCAGCTACTTCTACTACTGTTGCTGTTGATGCTTCTGTTGATGCTGCTGCTTCAGTTGTTGCTACTCTGATCGCAAAAGCTACCGCTAGTACTGATGATGATGCTACTGCTACTGCTACTGCTGATGGTGTTAGTAATATTGTTATAATGGATATTGAAGATGACAATCATCCTCCCAATGCTGATCTAAATAAAAAGGAGCAGGATCAGGTCGGCAAGATATCAACAACTGCAGCTGTTATGGATATTGAAGAACCTTCCAATACTACTGATAATGGTGTTTACTAACTAACCACCCAAACTTTAGACATTAGTCACTTAGCGTACTCATAGATGCAAACAAAATTAATAATATGATGGCTGGCTTCTAGAAACTATCGTAATATAATTTACATAGTTGTTCAAATATGTTTTTCTTTCAAAGAATTAAAAACATTAATTAATTTTTCATAAAGCAATCTACTTGTATCAAATCAATTTTATGTCTTTTTCTATGCCAAAAACTCGAAATAGAAATTAGAGACAGTGGCGGAGGAGGTCACCAATATCCCTATACTCAATTATGGAGTACGGAGGATCTCCTCACCCTCTTAGATGCTCTGTAATTCTCTCTTGTAACGAGCTGTTGGTGACATCCGCCAATGTCAAAAATAATCGCACGAATTATTTCAATAATACGAAGTAGAATTTTACTACTTTGTAATTCAAAGTACTTCTTTATAATAAGCTAACAATTTTCCTCCCTATCCATAGCTACTACAAATAGATTGCAAATCTTCTGCCTATAACTTGTTACTACAAATAGCCTGTAACTCTTCTGCCCATCCAGTCAAGGGACAACACGTTCTCCTGAATGGTCGGCACTTTCACTGGCTCTACAGAATCCACGTACTTATTTAAATTTAACTAGACCATCAACCAGGGTAGACGACGACACCAGTTCTGTTCTCTTTTGACCAATACCAAAAGCTCCGGCTTGTCAAGAAAAGCTATTTTATCCATATATTCTTCTAATTCTCTCATTTCATCATGATATATGTCTGTCTTTGTCCTTGTATCTGAGGAAGGGATGGGGCAAGAGCAAGGGATAGGGACAGGGTTAGGACTAAAAGTATAACAATACTCAACTAATGCGTTGTCGTCCAAGGGAAGAAGAGCTTTGTGTTCCATCAGTAATTTAACTAATAAGAACTGCTTGTAGCGGACTGCAAACATCAGAACGGTCGCTGTTTCCTTGTACGCCTTCAAGCCAATATTTGCATGGTAGTCTAGTAACAACTGAACTATTTCGATATGGTTATGAAATACTGTATCGATATAAGATTCAGGAGGGCCAAGTACAGAATCTGCCAGAATTCTTATAGGCAAGTAAGGGAAATATTCTCGCTCAACAAAAGTGTCTTCAACCATGCTTTCTAGACGGTTAAGATGGTGCCAATATTTATCGTGACTTCCCAGTACTGCACACATCAGAGCACATTCGCCTTTACTGCTCTGAAGGTCTACACTAGCATGATATACTACTGGACTATATTGATACAATCTGATCCGACTGCCACCATTAGAGCAGTGTAGTCTTCAACCGCCGCCTGAAGATCTACAATTGCATGATGATCAAGCAGTAACTCAACTATATCAATGTTTCCATCTTCCTCAACTGCTTCTGGATCTATATTTGATAATTCTTCTGTAGAGGGGAAACCTTTTGATGCGTACATCATAAGAGCAGAAGCACCATCATGCCCAGAAGATCCAGTAGTAACTGAACTATAGCCACATGACCATCTATAATCCATCAGAGCAGTTCTATCATGCTCCCCATCCTTCATATCGATAAGTGCTTCGTTAGCCAATAGTATTGGAGTGAAAACATCTCCTGTACGTGCTGCACTAACTAATGATATAATCTTTTCTTTATGTGTAGCAGCGGAGCCATCTTGTTGACCCTGTTGACGTGAAATTGAGTAACATGGGCATGTTGAAGATGATGCAACATTATTAAAGGTACAACTGGAACAAGTGCACGCCCCAGGACTTGTAGTCGTACAAATCTACGGCACATCATTTTGAAAGTATGGTACTGGAAAATGAAGCGTCGCTGTCTACAAGTCTATCGCAGATACCGCTTGCGCCAAGCTCCGAGTGGATGGGCTCATCATCCGCGCCTAGACCCTGCATTTCCACCCAGCTGAGCTTTCTTGCGAGTGTTGTCATCAAACTTATTCATCGCTGTGTATAATGCGTTCACTCACTGAACCAATTCCGTGAAACGAGGTCAGTAATCGGTTATCAGCCGGCCCACCTCTTCATTTCTTTGGAGCTGGGCACGAGCGGCATCTTCGATAGCTGTAGAATTTACACTGCCACTATCACGACTTGAGCCCACTCCTACGGGCGCTGGTACTCTGGCACTGCCCGATAACGTAGCCTCGTCACGTGGTCTAGTCGCGGTCTGAGCTCGGCAGCGTGTTGTCGTGGAATACATTGTATAAGAAAATAGTAGATTAAATTAAATACTTCGTATAAATCAAAATTATCAAAGTTGTTCAAAATTGTATATAAAATGCTTCACTTACGTCACTTATGCGCATTTCGGGTCTCTTTCGGTCACTTATGCGCAGAGTTATTTTAGTAATAAGCATTCTCTATATGAGAACGGAAAATAGAAAATGCATTTGAAGACAATCAAGATAAGCAAAAACCTCAACTCAAATTAAATCAAACGCCACTTATTACACTTATCATACCCATAGCCACTCTTGTTAAGCTTTCGCATTTTCTCTTTGAATTCCAGTAGTCAGGCTTAATGCTGTGGCCAGCACCCCGTTAATATCGCCAGTGTTCTGAGGAACAATCATCATGTTCGCATTTTTGGTCATTTCGCCCAGCTTTTCAATATAAGAGGAAGCAAGACGTTGTCGAGTTGCCTCCTGGCCATCTTTAGTAGAGCATGCTTCACCAATTAGTCGGATTCCTTCCGCTTCGCCCTCGGATTTGAGGATCGTAGCAAGTTTGTTAGCGTGTGCTGCTATACTGGTGGCTTCAGCGCTAGCCTTGGCCTCAACAAGCAGAGCTTGAGCCCTGCCCTGTGCTGCCGTTTCCGCTTGTTGAGCTTCCGCTGCAGCCACAGCACCACTTGCGAGTGTTTTGTTGAGGACTTTATCTTCAGGAGCGGCGGAAATAATATTGATAGACATGATTTCAACTCCATACGTTCGAGTCACGAAATTCGCATGTTCCATAGCTGTCTCCATTTTTTCCTGGTTATAAAGTGGATTTTCTAGGAACATGGATTCAGCAGGAGATGGCATTGGATCGTCACCTGCTCCACCACCTTTTACTCCTTCCATAGGAGCTGATGGCATCGAAAGAGGCGTAGCAATAGCTGAAGGGACAGATTTCTTGTTATTGACAGATTTATCAGCAGCGCTGAGATGAAAGGATCCGCTGTAGTTGACTGAACCAATGAAAGCAGACAAAGAGGCAAGCGCTTGTTTTAGTACATCACGGCGCAGTTTTGTTAAATCACTACTAGCATCTTTAACCTTTCCGGTCATGCTCATCGTTTCAGCTGCCATAATGGCTGCAAGGTTAGCATCGGCAATTTTCCAATTTACGGTAGAAGTAACCTCAATATTGATATTATCGGCAGATGTTGCTACAATTCTCTCCAAATCATCGGTATTGATCTTTAAAGTAATGAACTTCTCGAATTTCCAATTCTTGTGATTCAGAAAGTGCGTGTGTCCACCCGGCAGAATGACCTGCTTTCCATTATTCTGCGTCACTGCAGCATACCCTTCATCAACGGTTAAAAGCGTATATGGACCTACTTTTATCATATGATCATCCAATGGGTAAGATTTTATAAATCTGAGGGAATGAGACATCCAAACGTGGATTCCAGGAGGAAGGAGGATAGGCTGGCCATTATCACTAGCATAACCTATGAAACCCTGCTCTACAATGACAATAGTACGATCGCCATGTTCAATGTGGCCAACCAATGGGACACAACCACAAAACGTCAAAAATGGGTCGCTGATATTGTGCATACCAGGCTCAGCAAACAAATAGCGGCTCTTGGAATCCATCAAAAGGCCCACATGTCCAGCTTTAACAAAGAATTCCGACACTGTGTAGTGATATGCGATACAGCCAATGATAGGAAACATACTCCATATAATACACACCTTCCAGTTATTATAACTGTCTGAACCAGCTTTAATATCTTCGCCGGTGAAAATTCCAGCAACTGATTCACGACGGTATTGAAGAGACAATACTCCTGCTTTCGCAAGAGAAGCATATGCAGGTGTATCTTCACCTCGTTTCATTTCGCCGCTAAGCTTTATTTGGCTATCTTCCATATTATGAACTTTATCACTCATACACCAGAACCGACTTTTAAAAACTTTTTTAGTTTTCTTCCCCGTAACTTGGGTCTCGCAGGAGGGCAGAGACGGAAGACCGATTGAAAAGAAAGATGATTATTTTACGAGATCTAGATGAGGACGAAGTTGCGATATCCTTACAAAATGCAAGAGCCGCGCTAAACACGCATTACATTACCCTTTCCCCATAAAGTAACTACAAAAAATTAAAAGTAGTTACTAAAATTAAGTATAATAATGCGTGTAAAGCAAAAACCAAAAAAAGTAAAAAAGAAATCGGATCGAAAAACCAGCGATCATGGTTTGACGGGAAAACTTAGAAACTTCTTTCGAGCCTTACAAATCAATTTGATGCCTATAACCTGTTCACAGGGGTCATCAGAGTCCATATCCACTCCCACAGGGAAGATGGTATTCATTGTGTGCGGCCGAAAGACCCTAAATTAATGTAGTTATCGTGCCACGGAATCGAGAAGGAGGAAGAGAAGAAGAAACGGCACAAGTATCAAATTCTCCCACACTACACCAGGATAGATGAACTTCCCGAACAAATTCGATTTACCAGTGAGTGTCATGCCGGTATTACTATCCAAGACATTATTAAACTTGTCACCTTCGATCTTTCGGACCGTATACGATCCCATGTATTTGTTCGAGAGCTTTCCTCGAACGCCTTTCTCGTAAGGAGTTGGTTTCTTCAAAACCGAATCTCCTACCTTGACTGTACCTGAAGTAGGGTCAGGGGGGGTGCAAGACACTCTACGGGTTAATTCGTCGTCGAGTACAGTATTCGCTCTGTTCTGGAGCTATCCAGATTCCTTTCCAGCTTGCTGAGCCAAAGAGCTGCTTGATCGGGGTCCTCTAGAGTTTCAACTCTGGGTACCCTTTTCTCGGTAGCCTCTCGACCAAACATAAGTGCAAAAGGGGTGTAGCCAGTTATTAGCGACGGGGTTGTGTTGATGATGTGTTCTGCTAAGAACATATTTTCCTGCCAGTCCTCACCATAGCGAAATCTGAAATCTGAAATTTAAACATCTGGAGTGGTGACTAGAACCAAATTGTGGCCATTCCCTGGTCGATTGTCGATTGCTAGGGGTGGACCTCAGGTGTTTGAGAAATCAGTCGGTTTCTATACGAAATATTTGCAAATTCAACCTGTTACGATTTAACAGGTTGCGCGATAAGCGCGCTTCCCTACGGTATAAATATATTCTAAGCATTATCACTAACATATATAAATAAACTTTAAAACAGGAAATCTGAAATCTGAAATCTGAAATCTAAAATCTAAAAGTGGTGACTAGAACCAAATTGTGGCCAATCCCGGGTCGATTGTCGATTGCTCATGAGGGTGGACATCAGGTGTTTTTTTGGTAACTACTTCGTCAAAGATGGATCGAGGTCAATTATGTTTAGAGGCAGCTGGGTTAGAAGATGCTATGTTACGATGGGCAGCAAGCAATGGGTTAATGTACCGTTCTAAGACTGGTATTGATGACTTTATAATTGCTCCCTTCACCAAAAATCCTTTCCCAATTCCAACATCAGCATTTGAGATTTCTGCTTCATTAGCTCCGCTGTGGGGTAAATTGGTCCATGGAATAGCGAAAGATAGCGCCTGGTTAGTCTCAAAGCTTGAATCTACTGCTGAAGGTGATCCTTTCACAGGTCGACTGCTCCTATTGTACAAACAATGTCTCTGCGAAGGAATTGTGCAACCGCTATGTTTAGGTATATTCCGATCAGATTACATGACTCATGAGGTTGAAGGCGACGCTAGGACCTGCATGCAAGTTGAGCTGAATACTATAGCATCTAGTTTCGGTGGGCTGGCAACTGGTGTGGCTAGAATGCATCAACAATTTGCAGCTGGGACGGTAGGATTATTGAATGCGGAGCATAGTATCGGTGCGCTTACAGATACACCTGCTCTACATCTCCCTGAGAACCATGCCCTCGATCATTTACTGGAAGGCTTATCAAGCAGTCATAAAGCTTATTCGACTTTACACCCTTTACGTGAGAAGGGGGCTAGACTTTCAATCGCCATGGTAGTACAAAAAGGTGAACGAAATTTTGCTGACCAATCGACCTTGGAGTTTGGCCTGGCTTCGATGGGAATTCCTGTGATGAGAGTGACGATGGCGGAGATTCTACAATACGGTTCACGCGATTTGAGTACTAATCGATTTTATTTCAGCCCTCCTAGCCCTACTCCTACTCCTGCTGCTAGTGGTAGTGATACTAGTGGTAGTAGAGTAAATAGTGTTGAGTTTTCCGTGTTTTACTTTCGAGCGGGGTATACTCCGTGTGATTATGGAAATGATGAAGATGGTTTTGTTATCCCTCCTTTCTCTAATATCACTAGTGCTACTACTGATACTACCCAACTTACTCCTCCTACTCCTCCTTCTTATGCTTCTCCTATTGATGCTGGTATGAAATTAGGAAAAGAATGGGTCGCGCGACTGGAAATTGAACGGAGCCGTGCAATTAAATGCCCCCCGTTGTCGTACCACCTCGCTGGAACCAAGAAAATCCAACAAGTAGTGGCAATTCCTGGCGTGTTGGAACGATTTTTGACATCAGATGAGAGCGAACAGATGCGAAAAGTCTTTGCTGGATTGTATACATTAGACCGAGAGGAAGAGGGAGGAGCTGAAGTTGGTACTAGTATTAACATGGCAATTGCGAATCCACAGGGTTATGTTTTAAAACCTCAAAGAGAGGGAGGAGGTAACAACCTATATAAAACAGAAATGGTGAATGCACTCAGAACTATGAATCAAAAAGAGCTAGCATCATATATACTGATGGAACGAATACAACCCCCTTCTCACGAAGCGACACTAATAAGGGGTAGTTTGCGAACTACTGAACAGTGCGTGTGTGAGTTCGGAGTCTTTTCTTGCTACCTAGATAGTGTCTCCTCAGGAACGAGTGGGGCTGGTAGTGCGACTGGGACAGGTGAAAAGGATATGGAGCTTCTTCGTTCAGCTTCATGTCGCATTGGTGATGTAGGTAGTGCTAAAGGGACGGGATATCTGGTGCGAGTGAAGATGAGTAGAAGTGATGAGGGGGGAGTTGCAGCTGGGTATGCATTCTTATCATCAGCAGCGCTGCATAAGTAGCAAATTTAATTAAACTGTGTTGTTAGCAAGCTAGTGCTGGGACAAGGACAATGTTCGTTGTAAGATTTTAATATTTTAATTAAACAAAAAATAACCACGGTTCTGTGTATTCAATTTTGATTTCTAGAACGAATCGCCTTTGCTCATCACAAAATCTAGAACTCAATGGATTATCAGGGTCAGCAGCTCTCTGAGCGAATGTATCAGTCTATAACGATCATTTTCGGGTTTTTTAGCTGGATTGCAGGGTTCTGGTATAGTGATTTCAGTATCACTTTTTACGGCTGGTTTTGTGGGCTTGTTTTATCGCTTCTGCTTTGTATTCCTAATTGGCCTATGTTCAGAACGAAACCGGTGAAGTGGTTGTCTGAGATTCCAGTGCGCACTAAGGAAGGCGTGAAGCGCAAATCTCTGAAAAATAAATAAACAGGAATGAATGAGGAACGAAGGGGGAAACAATATCCAAAAAAAAAGTTCTTTAGAATGATACACCATTACATTACCACTATTACTTCTACCTACTAGTACTACTACTTGTGCTTGTAGTTATACACCACACAACCATTACCTTTTAAATCTTTACACCTTTTAGCATTACTACTCTAACTAACTAATATTATCATCTATTCTTCTATTTCTATTATTTTAGGGGATTCCCTGCACTAATGCTCTTGTGGAGAGATTACTACTCGATCTATTCCTCTTGAACTCTTCTTTTTTATCTGTTTCATCTTCCTCTTCTCTTCTGCTTCTTCCTCGCTCCACATTAACCAAAAAACCCAGGATTGGTAAACCAATAATTATTTGAAAAAAACATACCAATACTAAAATAGTTTGATAAGAATTATCACCAAAGTGAGAAGTTAATGTTGCCAGGATTAGCGGACCAATCCATGACGTCCCATCCTTTATCAATTCAAATAAAGAGAACAACCGCGATTGGTGGCTGGATGGAACTAAAGTACTAACTAGTGAACGTGAAAAAGATCCAAAAGACCCCAGTTGCGAGCCGCAAATAATCATCATTATCACAAGCTCCCAAGGTCGTTCAACAAAAAGGGCGAAAAAGGCTCCAATTGATAGAATAATAAGATTCAGAATCAATACTTGATGCACCGACATAAATCCATGTTTTGTTAAATACCTATACAAAGCTAAGAAGGCGACTGCGGCGATGGTTCCTAGTGCTGATCCTAAAGCAACCCAAGCTATTGAAATCTTTAAAACGCGTATACATAAGATTGCAGCAGCAGATGAAGCCGTGTTGGTGGCACCATTTAAGAAAATATAAGATATAAAAAGCCATTGTAAATCGGGTCCTAAAGTTTTAAGATAAATCACGCTTTTACATTGCTCAGTTACACCAAGCACAGTAGCGTGATATGCGAATTTATAAAATGGGAGCTTATTCGTATAACTATCTTCAGCTTCAGTAGTAGAAGCTACGCGCACAGAATCAACATTTTCGTCTTTGTTTTTATCTTTGTCTATTTCAATTTCATATTCATTTCCTTCTCCAGTCGAATCTGATTTCACAATACTTGTACTGCTCAGCGGCACTAGTACTAATGGTGGACGCTGACCTAACTCTAACGGAAGAAGAGAACTCATATAATAAACAAAGAAAACAGACCACAGTCCTACTAGTGCGTTGGGGATCAAAGCGCTGAACCATATAGAGGTTCCACTGATTAAATATATTGTCCCTAGTACAGGTCCTAGCACTAGTAGTACAAATATACCAAGACCTATATATCCGGTCCCTTGAGATCTAGTAGATAGATCATGTGCTTCTGTTTCGCTACCAGCTACAGCATCAATTAAAGCAGCGAAGGCCACGTCAGCCATGCGGGACACGACTTTCCCAATCAACCATAGTATACAAGTAACTATAACTAAAGAAGAGTGAAAACAAAATAGTACCAGTACCATCGATAAAGCAGTCACTTTACTCGAAATAATGAGTGTTTTGCGTCTATATAGGCCATAATCGAGCAAACTTAAGAAGCTAATGTAGCCATACATTGTAAAAATACTAATTCCGACACTAACGCCGGCAGCCCAAATTTTGCCTTGACCATCACCATAAAATTCTTCTGCCTGCTTCTCAACCAGTAAAGGTAACAGGAATGCAAAGCTTAGATTTAGAACAGAACTAGCAATTTCGTATGAAACAAAGCCCACAAATGCTGGAGAACTATTCAAACCATAAGGAGAGAGCATTCGCCTGAGCCAATTATGGCATGCACCATGCTTATCCTCATCTATCAACTTGGCTTGCCCCTCAGTAGGTACAGGTGCACTCTCTTGTACAAGAGGGTTAGGGTCCATGTTGAAGCCAAACCTGATCTTCTCCACTGTCTTTAAAATTTAAAGTTACACCCGAACCCAAGAGGTTTCCATGGATTTGATTTCCATGGCCTCGGGACTGCACTTATTATTATTATATTGGCCAAATGGAGGTCTATCCCTTCAGCTGAGTTAAAGTCCTTTCATTTCAAAGAGAAAGTATGTGGCGTGGATTTCACAAGATGAGTGCTGAACGCTTTGAAGCAATGGCTTCTTTTCCTTCCACATTCGAAACGAATTCACCAAAAGGAGTATTAGATCTTGGAGTAAACCCTCGAAACCATAAACAGAGCTTATTCGCAGTAGTAGAAGACGATCTCTTCGAACCTTCATTCATACAGAATATCCTCGAAACAGCTCTTCATACTGGGTATGCGCCTGCTTTACTAAATCAAGGTGATGGAAAACAAGAGGTTGGAATTGTTAATAATGAAGTGAGACAATCACAGAGGTGTGTAATTGACTCTCCAGCGATTGCGGGTGGTATTTGGGATGCAATGAAGCATCTATTACCGCACCCACAAGACCTTCCTGGTCCCGATTTCAATAGTACTAGTAGTTCTAGTAGTATTGATCATACTACTACTACTACTTCTGTCACACCTACTGAATCTGATGGAACTGGAGCTGAAGATAAAGATAAAGGTACATGTAAAGGTGGGAAATGGATGTGGGTCCCTGTGTGCGTCAACCCTCGTCTGCGAGTGCTTAAGTACACCGCTGGAGACCACTTCGAGGTCCACCAGGATGGGAGCTATACATATACTATGCCTACTACTACTTCTCCTCCTCCTCCTCCTACTACTACTACTACTACTACTACTACTACTACTATTTTACCTACAGAGAGAGAGGATGAGTATAATGGTTTGGGTGTCAAGGGTGAGGAGAAAGAGAAGGGGAAGGGGAGAGATCGAACTCTTCGATCGTTTCTTACACTACAGTTATACCTGTCTAATGGAGGAGGGGTCGATCACATTGGCGGGAGTACACGGTTTTTCATAGATTATGATGCGAAAAAGGACATTGAGAAGGGGAAAGGGACGATTAAGAGAAAGGTGAAGGGGAAGGGGAATAGTGGGAGTTGTCCTTGTCTTTCTGGCCATCCTCTCTTCGGTCAACCTTGCTTTAAACATGGACAGGAACAAGGACAGGAGCAGGGACAAGGACAGGAGCAGGAAGACGGACAAGGACAAGGACAGATATGTGAGGTGCGTGATGTTGTCCCTCGATCTGGGCGTGTACTACTGTTCCAGCATAATATATGGCACGATGGCGAACGGGTTGTGAGTGGGATGAAAATTGTATTACGATCAGAGGTCATGTATGAGTATTTGTTTGTACCTACCTCTCCCTCATAACTACTACTTGTATTGTGTGAACTTTTATAGCATTATTTTCTTCATTTATACCATTTTATTTTAACAATTACTTTGTTTTGTCGTCATAATGCAAACAGTAGGATATTTGATTGATCCGCTTGAACCCAGCCACATGGAATAACCAGGATAAAGGAAATTCAAGTTAGCGAAAAAAAGCAAAGTTTTTGGGCTAAATTCGTGTTCTAACTGCGACCTAACCCTTGACTCGAAATGTCGAGAGGAAGGTTGACATCAAATAAGAAATCTCACACCAAAGATGGTAAATTGAAATCTATGAACAAGAGCGGAAAGCGAAAGAGTAAGATTCAAGATCAGAAATTCAATGAAGACGAGGATGTGAAGGGTATTCTATGTGGTTTACCTCGTGAGCTTGGTAGTGATAAACTTCTCAACAAGCTCAGACGCAAAGCAAAAGAGGTAAAGCGAAAGAAGCGTAATGGGTCGCTCGCATGGGATCAAAAGAAATCAAGTCATCACGACGTGCCTAAAGCTGGCTTTTCAAGATCAGACCAAACGGTGGAGGATGAAGAGGATGAAGATAAAGAAGAGGGAAAAGAGGAAGAACAAAAGGAGTAAAGGGTGCAATGTTTACATTTTTTTTGATATTTTTTGGTACTTTTAATTTTTCTTTTCACAAAATCAATATAAAAAAATTATACTTCGTACATACTTCTCAAACGACAAAAAACGAACAATCCACAACATGAGATCACCAACTGAAGACCTAAACATGGTCTTATCGTTGGTATCCGACTGATTTCTATAATATCATTAGAACGACCGATCCAAAAAGGCAAACGACGTCAGGCCCACTACACAAAGCGCAGCTCTGCTGGCTTGAGTGAGGGGTAGCAAATAAAGGAGGAATATTACACACCGTGAAAAGCCTTTTATTCGTTCAACAGCCCTTATACCCGGGACTTGACCACAGTACCAGTCAAAGCGAGTGCACAAGTTCTGCACTTTACCACGTTTGGCATGCACCCAAAAGTGCCCTAACTCTACGAAATTCTTGAAGTATGTAGAAATCATTGCACATTTTAGACGTAGCAAATTGCCTGTAGTATACAATGATGCAGAACTACGATCATTAGTCATCAAGTGGATCGCATCACATGTAAACTCCATAAACCAAAGGTATAGAAACCAACAAGTCTGCCACCGAGGAATGGACTTGAAAAAGAAAGCACTATACGACATCAAAGCAATACATAAGACACTTAACTCAATCACGTTCGGGAAATTCATATAACTGAATTTAGGGTACTTGTCGATCAATAAACCGTCGCCTTGGGTCCAATTAAAGAATCTCCATGGTGAAAATTTACCTGATTGCCACCATGGATGCAATATTTGGGCCTCGGGTGCTGCGCAGAATTTTTGTCCAGTGATTTCAGCAGTGTCAATACACATTGCGATGTCTTCACCCCCACCGGTCTTAACAAAGTCACTGTGGAAGCGCGCACTCGTGCGTCTTACTAGTAAGTTGGCTGTTACACCCCAGGGTGGGTGTTGCATACGAGTTGAGACATCCCAAAAGTAACTGAGATAGCTCATAACGAAGCCTGCCTGACGGGATGTCATCGGCGGTGGGAAAGATGACTTACCCACAAAACCACAAACATGCTTACCATAAATAGCAATTTGATCTGCGTAACTTTCGAGAAGGTTTTCTGAGACCTCCACATCATCATCAAGGAAGAGTATCCATTCAGATGCACTCTCGTCAAGTCCACGATTTCGAGCCATGCTAGCACCAGAATTCTCTTTCTGAAACCGGACACGGACTTTGCCCAGAAATTGTTTTTCCAAATTTTCAAATTTGCTGCGCTGCTTTGTATTAGGATCATCCACAACCAAAATAAAGAACACACTACAGTCTTTAGGTATTTTCATGCGAAACATTTGCTCAAGCAACGGCAAGTTTGAGCGGAAAGTAGGTATCACTACATCAATGGTGGTCATAATTGAGTACTGCATCTTATTCTCAATTTTTTTCAAGTAGTCCTGTACTGTGGATATATCTTTAATGAGCTCTTCGTCCTTCCAATTCACGTGCTGGCGTTGGTACCGTGGTTCATTTAATGCACCACCTATTTGGTTTTCTATCACAAGTGATGACTCAATACTCGCGACTCCCCAGCGGCGATATACTTGAAACACCCACGGATCCGCGTCTTGATTATAAAAAAACGGGCGACAGAACCCTTTGAAGATGTTAATATGTGTACGGTGTACGACAGGGAAGGTTGGAAATCCAGGATTCGACATATCATTCAGAGCCACGCAACCGAAACCAAACGGTAGACCTGTCTCCTTGTGGTACCGCATAAATGAGTTCTTCACGGCATCGAACCATTTTTCGCGTCGCGTCTCTTCGTCAACAATTTTGATATCATCTCCCCACAGAACAAAATATTCAAGGTGACCACACTTGGCTGCCATACACAACAATTCGTTGTACCACTGCACCAGAGGCGGCGGACTGCTTGACTCTACAAGCATAACAACGCACTTTAGTTTCAGGTAACTGACGAACCACGCAGCTTCATGGTGCGCGAGAAGCTTGTCATCCTTGTCGATAGCTAGGAAGATCTCAGTGGTCTGTGGAAAATACGTGCAATTTTGGATGAGATTGGCTAAACACTCGTCCACATTGGACTTGCCTTTGGAAGTTATCGGTACACATAGACATAGTGCCATTAGTCGGACAGAGTCGGCAGAGTGGCAGTATCGCAGTGCAAAGGCATGGCATTCCATGGAATTCCATGGCCCTCTCAACGTTCCAATTCCTTCATTTCTGCTATACGGTACTTCGCGAATTACTACCTGTAAATAAAGTTGAAATGCAATCTAGTCGACATCAGGGTAAACAGGCTGATTTTTTTGATTCGGATAAACAGCATAGATTACTAAATAAAGTCTCACCAGATGCAACTGTTGGTGAAGTCGAATATTCAGATACAGATGAGGATGATGCAGTAAATACTAGCAAGGTGAAGACAACTGAGACAGGAAATGAATCTGCCCCCCGATCTTTACTAGTTAGCAGCCTTGGAGACTATCGACCCGTACCGAACTTATTAAAACGGATCTTCAAAATTGTGCCTTTAATAGAGTTGATGGGGTTTCTTAAAGATCATCGTGTTGAGTTTCGACAACACTGGATTGAA
>JACKZZ010016628.1_pt1 | contig 17473 bp, 11 predicted proteins | sample 8027871 | NCBI WGS metagenome assembly JACKZZ01 (sample SAMN15724774, study PRJNA655200) | protist metagenome | isolation source: fluorescence activated cell sorting (FACS) single amplified genomes of... | place: USA: West Boothbay Harbor, Gulf of Maine | collected 2000-07-19
ACATACTTGGTATATCTTATTTTGGCTCGTATACACATTTGGTATATGTTTTTATAAAATACGACGTACAATTTTACCATTTGGTATATATATTTTACCAAAAGGTAAATATCAAATATAAAAAAATATTGCAGTTAATATATGATATCTTTCGCTCTACTAAAATTGTCACGTATGGCACATACTATGTGTACAATTATATTTTTTATATAAAAAATAAAAAGTGTTGCGCGCACGCGTGCAATTTATGAAAAAACATTATGGCCCTATTTTATACACGGGAAGCCCGCTGTTTACTTTTTTTTCTTCCTACTCGGAGCATTTCTTCCACCCTTTTCCTCCTTTGATTTATTACTCCATGCCACCAATAATAAATTTAATGTATCTGCAAACGGTATTTTTTTCGATGCCCCTTCAGTTCCTTTGCTTTTCAATAAATTTTTGAATTCTTTCATACATGTGTCTTGGTCTTTTTTATTTTTAAGTATATGTTTTACTGCACTTTTAATGTTTGATATGTGGCAAAATGTTTCACCATTTCGTAAACGCTTTTCTAAATGCTCTAGTGGCAAAAAAAAGTTTATCGTAGTTAAAAATATGGGCCCGAGGGATTTTTTATACGGTTTGATTGATTTTCGTAAACCTTTCAGAGGTAAGATATCATCTTTATACTCGGATTTTGCCCCAATTACAGACGCAAACCATTGTACAATAACATCGTAGGATTGAAACTCCGCGACATTACTTAAAAACAATTTTAATTGTTTCTTTAATGAACCTGCGCCATACTCTTGCATGAAAAAATCATGCAAAAATTCAGGAAATGTTAGTATTCGTTGATCCACATCGTCTGCACGAATCTTTTTAACACATATCTTGCCAATAAATGCTAATACATTTCGCATTCGTTCTTTCTCCAAATCTTTCGATGGTATTACTGCTAATCTTTCCTCGCCTTCAAACTTGCCTTTGTCTGGCGGGATAAATACTTTCGACAATTTAAGTAAATCCTCTTTTTCTATTTCTAATTCACGCTCCTTTTCCTCTGCAAAATGATCTGCAATTCCGCTGTCCTCATTTTCTAATGCTTCAGTATTTTTGCATATAATTTGCTTTATCATAATTTCTAATTTTTTACTTAATGGGCGTTTAGCATCTGTTATTGTTTTTGATTCTGTCATTTCTGCGGTACGGCCTAACGCTTCCAGGAAATCCGTAAACATTATCTGGGATCGCAATATTCTACGATCTCTTACACGATCGCCAGAACGTGATTTCGTTTCATCTACTACACACATTATCGAATATGTAAAAGGAAGCGCAATATCATGCCTTGTAAATGAATCGTTACAAAGTTCGCTTTCATGGCAGAAATGCGTCCATTCTCTTAAGCTCATTTCGTATGACGTTGCAAATGTAAAAGAACCATCGCCGCGTGCATAAAAATCAAATATCGTTTTTAAATCGCTTAAATACGTGCATAGTACAGTATTTACCTCTTCAAAATACAATCGCATATCTCTAAAATTATCAGAGCCCCTGAAAAACGACGGTCCTGGAAATTGACCAACATGATCCGTTGTGAAAGCGTGTGGTAAAATATCTTTGTCCATAAATTTTCGTATCGCCTCTGATGGAGAAAGCAATTCTATAATAACTTTGCGAGTTTTGCTTTTATTGTAATATTTTTGAAGGGCTGTCCTTACAATTAATTCTAGAAATTCATATCGCATTAAACCTTGCGTATCTTCTGTCGGTCCTTCGTTATTTGTTTTCCTTGTATTCTCTTCGTTCGGTACTCCGCCGCATCTACCAAACAGCTTACTTAAATCCTTAGTAGTTAGTTGGTCTTCATCTATAAATCTCATTTCTTGGCATAGTTTCAACCATGTTGATTTTCGAAGTAGGAGTAAATTACCGCCAGTTCCCAATGTTGCAGTATAGTAACGAAATAAATCTCTAATTGTTCCAAAATATCGAGATAAAATTTCTTGCATAGGTTCAAGCTCATCAATGTCATATATTAATTGGGATATTTGAGATAACTCCCAGTCTGAATCAAATGCCCGTCTCTGTACAACATCCGTATCCCAAACTAAGAAATAAAGTAACAAAGGCATGTTATGTATGTGAGCAATGTTAGTGAGTTAATTTATATGCGAGCAATGGATAATGTGACTATGTATATATATATATATATGGAAACTAGTAGTAACACAAATGGCCAAAACTTACATGATTCGGCATCTGTATCACGGCACCTGGTTTGCCATACAGACTCATAATCTTGATCCTCATCAGCCCCCTCGTTAGTTTTACCATCCAGCTCATCGACTAAATCATCTTCTTCTCCATTCAAGGAGAAAAAGACTCCTTTGTCAGCGATTGGGAAATCCAATATAATATCCGTAAACATTTTGCGTTTTAATACAATTTCCTCGCGTAACTTCAAAACTTTCAGTATCTCTTTTTTATCAATATTTTCCGCGATTCCACGGCCTACACAGGTTCGTATACACCGTAGAACTTTTACAGAACCATTCCGATCTAATGACTCGACCAATGCCTTTGTACCTTCTGTTCCCAACGGGTTGAAACTTGCATCAATAAATTCTAACGACATATTGTCTTCTAATACACTGGCTAGTTCCTTTGCCCCTTTCGAATCTATATTGTTGTTTGAAAAGGTTATATGTTGCATGGATTGACTATCCAATAGCCATTTTGACATGATAGATGCAACTTCACTATCTAAGCCATTCCAATCCACATTTAACGTTGATAAATCAGGCGTAACCATATTATTACCTGCCAATATGGTGAAAATGGCTTTGCCACCCTTTATCCTTAAGTTATTCCATGCTACATTCAACGAAATTAACTTATTCGCTGTACCAAGATATTTTCCCATTTCCTCTGCGCTTAACCATGTCATTTTATTATGACTAATATCTAAATTTTTCAATGTTTTGTTTCGAGTTGTACATAATGCCTGAAAAAAATCTATGAAAAATTTATCGTTAAAGTTATTATTGGCCAGACAAATTTTTTCTAGCGATGTATTTAGCGCTAAACTTTTTGACAGCAAAGGTAAAGACGCGATATATTGGCGATTATAGCCACCTATGTTATTAGATCCAATATCTATATCAAGTAGATTGGTTGCATTGGAAACATAACCAGCAACTGCCTTCGCAGCTAAACCATCAATATAGTTATTTCTAACAGATAATGTTGTTATGTCGTTGATACTATTTTCTAAAACATTAAAAAGCAAAATTGCACCCTTGGATCGCAAACTACCATGAGTTACATCTAAAGTTTCACAATCCTCCTCTAACGCATGTAATACACGCGTAAAAATTTGAGAAGAAGTTGCTCGGCATGCTTTAATGTACATTTGAGAACTTTTTATAGGTTTATTGGGGTTTGTGCCTGTACTTAAAACATTAACTACGTCATCATCATTAACCGAGCTTGCATCTGTGTCGTCAGATGAAGCATCGGTATAAACGTCTGAAAAATCGTCTTCGGATGTATCTATGGTAGCATATTGTGCCAAATCGAAGACATTGTCTTCTACAAAACCATCATTATTTTTCCCTTCATATTTATCAGTTTGAATCATGCTATAGTTACTATTACGACCTCCGTATAGTGATTGATCGTTCCTATTATTTAAAGCTGTCAAAACAAACACATTATTATTAACATTAGAATAGTAATCCCTTTTCATAATACTATTCTTATCATCGTCATCGTTTGTTTTTGAGCCATATCGTTCGTTAATTAGAGTGCTTTTCACACTAGCTTTTGACATAAATGGATTTTTAGTTTCTTCAGCAATCGTATTTTCATTTTCCATTGTCTGTGCTATAGTACCGTCCTCTGGCACTTCAACTTCTAGGTTCTCCATTTTTTCTGTTAAATCTGATATTTGGAAAAATTTTTCAAACATTTCCGGATCCAATAATAATTTTGTATACACAAGATCCAAGGAAGTACGAAAACGTATTGCTATTCTGGCAGCAACATCTAGTGGTAGTGGTAACTCACCCGTATTTACATTTATATAAGGTGTAGTATCAAACTCACCTACATCAACTTTTGGTGCCTTTTTTCCTTTCTTCTTTTTTCCTTTCTTCTTTCCTTTGCCACCCTTTTTCTTCCCTTTTCCACCCTTCTTCTTCTTTTTCTTTGGCATCTTGAACACACTGATTGATGGTATGTATACACGAAATACATATATTATTTGCATTCGGATGTTGCGGGTTGCATAATCCTGGGCTTGGTCAGTTATTTATAAATTCACATCATTTCTTTTTTTTCTTCTTTCTTCAATTAATTAATTGTTGTTGTTATTTTGGTTAATACCTGGTAATAATAAATAAAAAGAAATGCTATTATATTATTATTATACTACCACATAAAAAATATATATACCATCCTCTTTAGTAATTAAAATAAAAGAAGCTATTATTTAATATTTAAAAATATTATAACTGTCACAACGTACTTATTAATTATATTATAACCCCCCCTGAATTTGATTCCAGAGGAGGTATTTTAAGGTATTATTGAAATCCCGAAATCAAGGCGTGGCTAATAATTTACAATTAAAAAAAATAATATTTATAAACGGCAATCGATATAAGTGCACATGCGATATTTGTTCCAAAATTAAATATATATATCAAAAGCCTTCCGGTTGTAAAATTCTTGACCTGTCACAAGTTGTTCCGTTTTACTCCATCCTGCATTAAAAGTAACATTTGTACAGCAAGAAGTTCACAGGAGTTTAAAAACACAACACTATTTAAAAAAACGAATTTGACCTTCACGAACAGTTTTTGCAATTGTAGCTAGTGCTAACATCACATTATCTTGTGCCAGTTCTAATTCCTCCAATAAAAGATGCGGTGGATAATCAGGCAGCTTTGACTGTAAGTCAAACAAATTCTGAGGTGTTACTTTACGCTTGAAAAGTAATTCTTGTGTACTAGTTGCATGTTGAAGATCTTTTTGTTTGTATAGATCCTCTCTTTGCTTCTTCAAAATGTTTTCGTGCTCAATCCCGTCTTCCAGTTTCAACAAGGGTTCTTGATCTTCTTCTTTTTTCTGAAGTGGATTCGTCGTTGCAACACCCTTGATCGCGCTGTTTGGAGTTAGGGTTTCTTGTGTTTCATCAGTTAGATGTTTCAAATAGACAGTTCTCTTCTCGTTGTACTGTTCATCTAAACAATGCTCATACATTTGAAGAACATATCTTTTCTCTTTCTCCAAGTTGTATGAATCAAAGGATATATTTTTTTCCCCGTGAAAAAAATCTCTCGCTCTAAAAACAATTAATGAAAATTTAACGTTGGTTGTAGCTCGAAGACTCGGCTGCATACAGTGTCATGCATACGGTGTGTTACATTGCAGTGCAGCTTGTTGCGTTCTCCCTTTCATATGTATCAATTTGTGGAATTGACTTTTCGTTGTTGTACCTAGTACGATCGCGTCCAGAACCACAATTTCCAGCTGCGCATAAAAGAAGATCTCCATTTTTGTCATTTTCGTCATCTGATGAGTCATGAGCCATACCACCATCATTACTAATTTTATTTAATTTATTATATGTTTTACGATATTTCAATAATAATTCACCGACCCGTGACATTAACTCATCAATACCTAATGCATTCAAGGCAGAAGTTGCAATGAAGTGTATTTTATGCTTAGCAGCAAACTTTCTTGCATATTTTTGTTTCACTTCCATTTGATCAATTGAAATCAAATATTAAATATAAACATTATGACGACAAACTTCGTTTAAACCAAGAATTGCCACAAAATCCTATTTTCAGCGATTTATATGGGGAACAGGCAATTGATGTATTGGCTAAATGTGACATTCGTAACATTGCAACTCTTAAAGAAAAAAGCGAGAAAACACTCATACATTTAATTTATAGAATCATTGATCTATCTAATACTAATTTGATGCATCTAGAAGAATTGCGGATATTGGTAATTAATTGGGGTGAAATCAATAATTACACCAGCTTTTGTGAGTGATTTATAGAAGACGTACTTTGATTCGTTTAGACGCGCTATAGAACCTAACTCCTCGGCCAATAAAATATGTAGAAAGATGCAAAAAAGAAGATCGTACAGCCAGACAAATTCTCCCTCGAAGCGCTTTGTAATGTAAATTTGAAACACCGTTTGAGTTTGTAAAAAGATACCTAAGCCTCTCATTAAATGGTCGTAGTCGTAAATCGACGGCTGTTCATACTCACATTTATTGCCGAAGGCTTTCAATCCTTTTTCAAGACTCCCAGGTAATTTGGCTTCTTTTGGCATTTCTTTTGCAATTTCGTTAAGCATTGCTTTACTGTTACTGTTAAGCATTGCTTTACTGTTGCCTGTGTCCTTCGCATTCCCACACTCAATATCATCATTGATCTCTTCATCATTTCCTGGCATATTGTTTGTATCCCTTTGATTATTGCCTTGTCAAATAAATTAAATTAAATTAAATGGAAATTGGTTTTGTGTAGATGGATGGATGGATGATCGATATATACACGGACATATTATTACATTATTATTACAATATTGTATTTTAAGATATTTACTATACTGTATTCCCCCCCCACTAAATACACCCCTATAATATAGCTTCCCACTTGCTTCCTCCTTTTCTGCAGTGTGACCCTGTATCCGAGGGGGGGTACGTGGAATCGGTTAGTCCCAAAAAAAGTGATATTTTTATAACAGCATAGTATAGAAAATATATAATATAAATAACCCCCCCCCTCAGTAGTATTTAAGTACATTAAGTCTCGAGGAAAAAAAAAAGTGTCAAGCAACCTGCCTTTCGATACCTGAGTACCTGTATATCTATGCTATATCCGGGCTATTAGAAATCGCTGACCCTAATTCCACTAATAATTCGTTATTATTTGCAGATCCCGTTATAATTACCAGTGTAAGAATTCTTTACCCAAATTAATTGTTATTTTGTCCTGTTTTACACCTAAATGAACTATCGTTATGTAGATTTTTAATAGCGCTTCAGTATTATAGTCGATTCTCGGCTTCGTCTGATTGAGTTGGTTGTCGATTTCTCGGCCATAGTAATTTTCCTGAGTTCGATTTAAGGTCTCTTATTGCCATAATAACTTTCTTCTTGATTGGTTCGTCATGCATTATTATCTGGTTGTAGGTTGATCTGATATTTACTACCCCTACCCATTTTAAGATGCCCATTGTTATATCTTACAAATGTATCGTCGTTCCTCTTTCACCATTATTATTCGTTGTTTATTATTATGATGATTATTCTCCTTTGTTTAACGTGGCAATACAGAAGAGTAGAAATTAATGTACAAATGGCTATTTGAGGACCTGAGAGGATTCCGTGAGGTCGTATATGTGAGTAAATTAAAAAAATAAATACACTACTATATATATATAAGTTTTTGTTTTAAAATAGTGCGTTTTTGATCACACACAACACACCCCAAATTTGTGCCCATGTTACGTTGAACGTTTTTTTCTTCGAATACGCCTTAATGCATCTTCACTTAATGGTAAATCTAAATGTATTCCATCAATTTCAACACTTATTTTTTTAATGATTATAACGAACTCTTTTTCATTGATTAACAAATCTTTGACTTTTCTTTTTAATTGATCTCGCCAAATAGAATGAATTGCGCGTAATGAATCCCCTTGAATAATCTTTCCACTTTTATGTTTTCTAATATATTCTATGCTCAACAAATAGTCTTGCAAAGTTATGGTATCTCGTTTGATTGTTTTTTTAATATAATTATGGATTTTTTTCGTTTGTTTTTGTACTTCACCAGTTTGTAATATCCATGCAGCAAGTGAATCATAGCCACCTTCATAAGCGTAGTCATTAGGTTTCAAATTTCTGCCATCCTCGGCAAACGCGCTAAATTGGCCATGCGTAAACAAAACTTCTAAAACATCTTTAAATCCACGCAGTGCTGCTTGATGCGACGCAGTGAAACCATCTATTGGTTTGTAACTGTAGGGTCTCCAATTTTTTTCATATTCTGCGGGCCAGATCTTTTCATCTACTAAAATATAACCTTTTTTATTTGTTTTTGATATTTGCAATATCTTTCCGTCAACCAGCGCATGTCTCACCGCTTCTAAATCGTTTTGATATCCTGCAGCAAGGTACAAAGCGTACTATATAGTTTTACAAACAACGGTTATATTTAACATTTACAAGTTAGCACACCTAGCTTAAAATACAAGATGATAGAAATATATAATACAAGGACAGTACTTACATTGTGACTAAATGTTGAATCAGAGTTGGACATGGCATTAATTTTGTAGGTTCGTTATGATAGATTGTTTATATACGATGTGTATACGAATACTTTTGATAAGTCATGTGTACGTGCTGCTTCTTTCGCCCATGTGTGGGTACCGTATTATTATATTATTAGTACTTCCTTATATATATATATATACGAGTAGTACGAAAATAGCATTGTTAAAAGTAATACAGTCGGGCAAAGTGTATTTTTAAATTAAAAATTTAAATTAAAATACGCCACACATAACAAAAATTAAGGTAAAATATGCTTCTACTGCGAGTAAAACTTAAAAAAATCCACACTCAAGAAAAGAAATCTAAGTACACGGTATGTTACTGTTTTGCAAATGTTTTTCTAGTATGCCCTGGAATTTTGTATAAAACATCAGTGCGTATAATATACTTGACACCGACTTTACAAAATGATCCTTCATGAACTAAGCTTCCAGCAACACCACCGTGTGGAAACACTAACACACTTCCTTGTCTCGGCTCAACGGTAAATGCTTGTAAATTACCAACATCTTTTGATGGTACATAAAATGAAGTACCACCACCATCGAAGTCATCGTTTAAATAAACTAGAAATGTCAATCGACTCCAACGGTCTCCATAGTAATCGTAATAATATTTCCCATTATGTATACCAGATCCCGGCCAACTGCCGTCAACATGAGGACGATATATAGCACCAGGCTGATACCGATAAAATCGTAATCGGGAGTTTAAACCGGCCAACTCGTTGCTACCATTTCCTAATTTCATCGGCAAAAATTGTTTCGTACGATTGTATAATATACTCGTAATTTTTTCAGACAGTAGAACTAAATTGGCTGCACGTGGTGCAAAACCTTCTGGCGGCTTTGCCGATGTTGTTGGTTCATCGGGCACATACCCTTGTGGACTCGATTCTGCCATTTGTATTATATTTTCACATTCTTCACCCGATAAAACATCGGATATTAGAAATGCACCAGGTACAGATGTGACATCAAATCGTTTTCTCGCAATGCTATTACTGTTATCGCTATCAAATTTAAGAAGTTTGTTTTCATTTACGGTATATATGTTTAAGTCAAAATTATTAATTGGGCGCCTGTCTTTTCCTTCTTCATGGTGCACAACACTATAATCACTGTTTTCGGTATTGTTCAATACTATATTTTTATTTTTCATGTAATTTTTACAATTTATTTCACGCGTTCTTGTACCATAAACGCCATGATAATAATTAGCATCATTTTTATCCAATGAAAAATTATTTGGCGCATCTGTTAATGTTAAATATTTAATTTCACGGGGGTCCATGGATGTGATATTTCGTTTTGGGTACCTAAAAAATGATTGACTCCAACGTATTTCACCAACTGTGTTTAGTTCACCATCATGGTTGTCCATTCTATCATGATTATTATCTTGATTATTGTTTTTTTTCCATTCCCATTCTACGGGTTGTAATCTAACAATTGCGTCCAACAATTCTACGGATTTTTTTGAATTTAAACCTGCAAAATCATTTAGATTCATGCAATCTCTAACCCAACGTTGTAGTGCACCTAACTTTGGCGTATTGTCGCGTCGTCTCATTTCAGTTAATAAACGCAATGCATCTTTTTCCCTTTCGTCTCGAAAAGCGGAAGTTATTTGCGAAGAAATACTAGAATATTTTTCCGACAACCTTTCAACCACAAATGGGTGTATGCAAGTTCTAAATGGTTTGTACCCAGAATGACTCATATCCTCGTATGATATTTTTTTTAGTTCAACGATAATATTAATTGCATTTTGTAATGGTAAATTTACAAAGATATCACTGGTATTAGTTAAATTATTGGTGTCAAAATCATTATTCCTTTCGTTGTATCTTTTCATTTGGTGTTTCCGTTGCTTTTTTGTCGTGGGATTCTGTTCCTCATATGCATTTGCTATTGTATCTAGTAATGGCCATAATGCTTTGCGAAATGGCGTTAATAAAACATGATAAAACTGCGAGTCACTTACTTGAGGCGGTTTAACGTGATCTAAAACCTCTATTAACGATTGATAATTAATCACGTTCAAGTTTTTTGTTGATATTGACTGGACAATATTATTCTTTCGTTCCTGCTCTCGTTTGCGCTTTCGTAGTTCTTTGCTACGCTTTCCCATCTATTTTTTTATATTAGTTTCTCTTGCAATCAATGGCGTTTTTATGACTCAGTCATCAATCTTTGTGCGTTACGTGGGGCTTGCTGCATGCACACGGTCGGTGATCATCGTAACTCCAGTACACAAAACTCGTTCATTCATCTTAATAATACTTATTATACTATTATACGAGCGTATTTATACCTGGTATTATATTATATTATAAATTTCAATAATAATAAATAATAATAATAAAAAAAAAAATAAAAAAAAATAAAAATCATCAATAATTTTTTATTATTATAATAATAATAATTATTAAGAAGTAATAATACGTAATTGATTGAAGAAGAAGAAGCAAAAGATGCTCCATTATATTATTTTAATCTATTTATAATAAGTTTTTATTTGCCTCAATATTTTCGTTCATCAATGCAACAAATTCATTGACTGCCTCTTCTGTACCACTATGCCAAACATTTATACCATCACTATTTGCCCGCTGAGTAAGTACACATACTACGGGAACGATACATGCGTGATCATAACATATTGGTTTTGAATTAAAATCTGCTAATTCCCATGATGATTTTGGAAATTTCCAACTTGAAATTATAAATGTTAACGCTTTTGCATCAAAAACCGTTTGTGTTTTCGCTCCACCAACTTGCTCTTTTGCATGGTACTTAACCAATGTAATAATCTTCTCATGTGTATGATTTAAAATAGATGCACGTAAGCGCAATGCTATTTCCTGAATGGACAATGTGCTACACAATTCGTTTACAGACATTGTAGAGGATATGTTAGTTACACCATTGCCAGTATAACCTTCTGGTAAAGGTGGATTGGTGCGTTTTCGTATATTAAAGGCTCTATTTAAAGTTGTTTTTTCATCAGCATCATTAAGATTTACTCCAACTTGCTTGCATCGAATTTTGCACATTGCTCTCCAAATTTTTGCTGATACTATATCATCCGTTGAAACATATTGGCCTGAGCCATCCAAACCCTCACTGGCAATTGACTTCATGTCACTTAAAGTTGCTTCATGCATTGGTATTACACATACATTTCCCCCCATAATTTGACCCAATACCGGTAGAAATTCCGGCGTAGACTTTTGACCAGGTTGAACTGTTTTTATCCTATCAATATTTAATCCTTCATATTTTTTATCATCATTATCATTGTCATCACCATCATCATTATCGTTAGCAATATCAAGTAAATTATCAATACTATTAGTAAAAAACTTCGTGCGATCATGAAATGGTACCGGATCATCTAACTTTAAACCTCTATAAATACGACTCCAGCTAACCATGAAAGCCATATGTGATTCTGCATCACCTGCACCATGTTGTAATGATATTGCAATTGCAGTTCCACCACCTTCCGCAAAAAATGAGCATCGAATGGCCATGAGTGGTGCATCTGGATTTGCGGAATCAGGATCCATCTTTTCTTTATGTACAGGATGTAACAATGCATCAGTGCGATCGGATTGAAATAAACAAGTCTGGCTTAAATCTATAGAATCACCTAATGATGGTAACAAATGTTCAATAGCTTCATGAATACTTCTTTTACTATTTGTTATCATGAACGGAACACCTTTATTATTTAAATTAATTTTCATTTTCATCTCATCATATCTGCCGCAATATACAGGATATTGTAATAATGTTCGTTGCAAAGAGGAGATTAATAATTTAGCATTTAATGTATCTGCATAATAATAAAACATTGGCATCGTACGCCCCCTATTTGATATATCAAATGGCGCCAATTCTATAGCAGCTGGTTGTTTTTCCAATATTTCTCCCCTTTCTCCATTTTCAATATTTGTTTCTTCTCCTGTCGTCGTCGCTGTTTTTATTGTTGGTAATTTTACAATTGTATCTGTAATATTATTTAAATATTCATCAATTTCCTCTTGTGTTTTTCCTGCTGCCAATGCCTCTTCAACAGAGCCATATTTTGATGCGCCAGAACCCATAGTAATTTATTGTATCGTCTTGTATTGTATTATTATTATTACATTCGTCTTGTCTGCATATCTTTCTTATATATGTTGTATCTAATTATATTGCACTATTATTATTTATTAATTACAATTGTTGTTGCCCAAAAAAAGTGTTGGGTGCTTCGCAATCAAAATTATGTAAATAAATGGACCACCACTAAAATTATAATAATAATTAATAGTAAGAAAAATTCTTCAAATCCGTCATACTTTTACAGCTGCTGTGTCTATGCTAATAATTAAAAAAAAAAAAATTAATAAAAAAAATTACAAAAAACATCAATTCATGATGATGGATGATTGTGTTTCTTCAGACGTAGATCCCATCTCGTCTTCTCTCCTCCCAAATTGATGGTATCGCGTGTGATGTAACGGCAAGTATTTTTTCTACCTACTTACGTTGACATAGACATGAAAATAATTTTATTTTTAATAAGTCAGTTTTTAATATACCACGTTTATTCAACGTCGGACGTCGATACTTATGGGTTTCAACATCAACATACAATACCACCGTTCAATTTATCATGCCACCCCTCATATCCATCACGTAAAGGTTTATATGGGCTATGGCCGCCCGTGGTGTACATAGAAAATGATTCAAAAAATCCAGTTTCTGTACGTTTATGCGAATCAGCAGTTTCAGACACTTGCACTTCAGAAGAATACATAAAATGTAAGCATGTTGTCCCACCATATTCGACTGGAATTTTACGTGTACCAGCACATTTGCAATTTTTCATCTCAGTTTATTGCTCCCTTGGACGCTATGAAAGGGAAGAAAGCGAGACATGCTTTGATTTTCCGGAACCACTGGAAGTATATCCAGCAACGTTGTCATCAAATAACACATTTCATGTACCCCCGTCACCTCATGCATTTTGTGCTGGTGATACTGACTGTCCAAAAGAAGATTCTTTTTGCACACCTTTAGACAATGGTCAAGGTAGCATATGTCAGTATCGTGTCTGTGACGTCAAATGTGTATGCAACGCCATCCTAGGCTCATATGGGTTTGGAGATAAGAGTCAATGGATTTATTTATATATTTTTGCATTTTCATGTATGCTCGCTACTGCTGCATTTATTTTGTGGACGATACGAAATAATCGTATACGCGCATATACAAAAAATTCAAGTAAAAATGAATTAGGCTATAATAATTATGGCGTTGTATTACCGGTATATTCCAAAGTTATGTTTTCACTAGCTATAATATATTTATATGATGCAGTGGTATGGTTTGTGCCACCGTATTTGAATTTGTCAGCAAAGGATTATTTTATTTTTCCAATTTTGAAGCTTGTAAAGGCAACAATCGGTGAAACTGTTATTGAAGCGGTATTTTTATTTTTGCTACAACGAGGCGCGGGTTCAACTGAGTTAAAATTCTCATGTTACGGCGGTCTTCTATGTGGTTTTTTATTTGGTTTGACAAATTTTGTACAATATGCTGACGTATTTGGCATTCAATTAAGTACAATAACGTGCATTAACTATGGGAATATTGTTGTTTCCTCTAGCTGCTGGGGCACCGTATTAGTAAATGCATACACATTTGCTGTATGGTTACTGTATGCATTTACATTACTATCCCCATATTTAAAGAAATGTGGGGTGAAATGGCAACCACCACGCCCGGCAATACATCGTTTAATGTTTTGTGCCTTGGTATTACGGACAGTAGATGTCTTGATATTATTTTCACCGTGTTTTGATGTTTGCTCCACAATATTATGGTCTGTCTGGTTTCAATTAGAGTTGTACAGTTCTTTTCGTGCAGATACTTTGTATTGGAAAGATAATATAAAAGTAATTTTAGAAACATCACATATGTTATCACCTGCTGCAAAACGTTGGAGTAATAAGAGTAATAAACGTGTAAAAGGATTGCGCTCACACCAGAAGATGGGGAAAAAACATGGCGATAGAAGTGTATATTCATACGGTAATAACGATGAATATGACGATATATTATTCAATAATGGTGCTGGTGAAAACGATGATTGGTTCATGATGGAAGAATCGTTGGAAAAGAAAAGCATAACAAGTGCTAATGACAAACCCACCCGCCATCGTAGATACAAAAGTGTAGACGATGCCTTACACAATAGAAGGCATTTTTCTAATTCATTGCCAAACTCAACGGCAATATTACGATATGAATTGTTAAAAAGTCCCATTATACAGGAAAACGGCACATCATCTCCACCGCCTAGTCTTCCGAAGCTCAATTTATCCACCAATAGCCCAATAAGCATTAATTGCAAAAAAGGTGCTGCAACGACAACTGTAGTAACAGATACAATTTCAAGTAGTAATTTAAGTAGTAACTTTGAACAACAACAACAACAACAACAAACAAAAATAGCAACACCACAACGTCGCATGAAATTAAAATCAATGGACGAGATCTTAATTGATTTTTCAACATTAAAATTAAAAAAAATTGTAGCAAAAGGCGCAACATCTTCTGTTCATATGGGATATATGCAAGGTAAAGTTGTAGCCATTAAAGTTTGCTCTTGTGAGTCATTAACGCGTAAAACGGTGAGCGATTATATTCGTGAAGCTAGAATATTGGCATCATTTAATCACCCGAATGTCATGAAATTGTTAGGTTGTTGTGTTGTACCACCATCTGTATGGATAGTCACGGAGCATTGTGAGCGCGGCAACTTATATGATGTTTTGAGGGCAAATATTAAGAAACGAAAGGCGTTGTCTAATAATAATAGAGGTAGTCGCAATAAAAGTAACTTTGCAACAGGGTCGTTTTTATTGGCAGAACATGGCTCGTTAGCAGATGATGCACTTGGTTGGAATTTACGGTTATATTTAATGTTGGGTGCTGCCTACGGTTTAGAACATATACATTCTAATAGATTTATACATGGGGATATAAAACCTGATAATTTTATAGTAACGCATGATTGGACAGTAAAATTAGCAGATTTTGGTGAAGCCAAAGAGAAAAGAAACAAAATACTAAACCCTAAGATGAGTTCAAAAAAATCCAAGGAAAAACGTATAGTGCGTGGAGGAGGTGCAGGAACAATGATATGGTTATCGCCTGAACGTTTAGCTCCATTGTATTCATTGTTTGTAGACATCGATAATTTATCAAGTCCAATTGCAAGTCGATCTGATATGAGTCAAGCGGCAGATATGTATTCGTTTGGTTTAACATTATGGGAAATTGCTGTTGGTAAAAGACCGTTTGCTGGAATGGATACGTATACTGCGGGGCTTAAAGTCTTGCAAAATGATCTCAGACCAAGTTTAGAAGAAATACCATCAACAAAATTTACAACGTTGTTAAAATCCTGTTGGGTTCGCGATCCAAACAACAGATTGGATAGTAAAGAAATAGTGATGATGTTGGAAAGTTTAAATGGTGGATGGAAGCCTGGTGATACTGTGTAAAGCATTTTATACGAGACGAAATATTCATTCGTGCATAGCTACATTACCAATTAACGTTTTCAAATTTCTAAGCACCACATATAATTAATTCTTATACTCATTAAATTATCATAGTAATCTCACTACCTTTGGGGTTAATATTCATTTAAAAATGAAAATGACTCAGAAGAAGACGTGTTGTCTAGATTCCGAGCCGTAAAATGTTGTGATATGTACGCTAAAATTATCAAAGGTTAACTTATATATGATTGTATAAGGTAACATTTATACATGTAAGAAGATAATATATATGATAAAACAAAACATATATGTAAACTTAAATATTTACTTTACACACACACTCTACTTTTTTTATATTTTATAGCCTTTTAGAAGGTAAGCTTTTAGGTGCCTTTGGACCAGTTGCACCACCTGATGCTGCTGTAGCAGCATGTGCGGCACCTGTTGCTGCTGCTGGAGCGCCAGTTGCACCAGTAGCATCGTCACATTTCAGTGGTTTTAATTTTTTTGCTTTCGCTAAACTAACTTTGTGCTTTGCTAAATCTTCCTTCGTTTTTTCAACAGCCTCTTTAGCTTTACTAAGTGATTCGTCAGCTGCTTCTTTTGCTTTCTTAAACTCTTTCTTTTGTTTAGTATTGCTTTCTTCTTTTGCTTTCTTTTCTGCTGCTTCCTCTTCTGCTTCTTTCTTCTTTGGGTCACATCCCAGGCCCTTTTGGCAAGCTGCTTTAGCAGCTTTAGCTTCAACTTCTTGTTCAACTTCAGATGGTCCTTTAGATTCTTCTTTCTCTTTTTTCTCCTCTGAAGCTGCTTTTTCTTCAGTTTCTTTTTCACCACTACCTTTTTCTTCAACTTTTTTCTCTTCCTCTTTTTTCTTTTCATGTTCACGTAACTTTTTAGCTTCCGATTGTTCCATTAGTAAATTTTTCTTTGTTTTCAAGTCTGTAATCTTCTTTTTGTTTTCTTCCACACCTTCTTCCAAATCTGAAATTTTACTTTTCACTTCTTCACGTTGTTCCGTTAGTGTTTTTGGCTTCTCTTCTTCCGCTGCACCACTAGCGTCGGCTGCACCACTAGCATCTTCGGCTGGTGGATCAGCTCTTAAATATGCGCCATTAGATAATGCTGCAAAGGATAGTATTGCGATCAATAATACAACAAATGAAAGTTTCATGATTAAAGTAGCCTTGCGATTCGTTTGTGTACTAATTTGTATATATGTATACATCCATGCAGTTGTACGTCTGCGTGGGAGCGTGGTTACATGGAAGATGGACGAAACAACGATATTAAATATCCCATTGTGCACTGTTCTATATATAAAAACAACCTAATTTATTTTTAATGGCGGCATCTGATGATATGTAGATAGTAGCAATTTGTACTGAGTACATTAGTGACTGAACCTCCTATGACTCGTCTCCCCTCTCTTTTTATTAAAAATTAAGTTCAGCACTCTTCGTTTTGGAATAGCAGGTATATAGCATTGGTAGTGGAGTGTACCGACGTGGGTCCTAAGATAAGGTACATCTGCAATGCTGACCTGT
>JACKZZ010003527.1_pt1 | contig 17468 bp, 15 predicted proteins | sample 8027871 | NCBI WGS metagenome assembly JACKZZ01 (sample SAMN15724774, study PRJNA655200) | protist metagenome | isolation source: fluorescence activated cell sorting (FACS) single amplified genomes of... | place: USA: West Boothbay Harbor, Gulf of Maine | collected 2000-07-19
ATCATTAAATCCATCAGTGTTACCAACATTAAATCCAACACTACTGCCTAGTGAGTTACCCTCATTAAATCCAACTTTGTTTCCTAGTGTGTTACCAACATTGCAACAAACACTTCTACCAAGTGTATTGCCATCATTAAATCAAACTTTGTTTCCGAGTGAGTTGCCGACAAATAAACCACAAAATACGTCATCTGTCTCATCAGAGAAAGAAATAACAAATAAATTGAGCAATACATTTTCTTTTATCGCACAAATAAGTGTTATGCTTATTGTATTTATCTTACTTTGTTCATTTGTTTTATGTTTTTTGTGTTGTTCAAAAAAAAGTAGCGTTATTTTATTGCCTCTTTTGAAAAAAAAGAAGGATGAAGATGAAAATTATCCTTATGATGTTCGTACATTTAAAAAACCTGGTGATAATTTAATTATGAAACATGATATAAGCAATGATGATTTTGAACTATGGGAAATTTATAAATAAGTATATTTACAATTAGATTACCATTGAGGATGTAATTTATATTTACAAAATCTTTTATTTTGAAAAGCTCCAGATTGAGAGAAGTTTAGAGGCCAAGGGGTATTGCAACCAGGTGCTTTGTTTTTAAGCAAATTCTTTGTAGTAGGAACATCTCCAGCATAAAGTTGATTTGCACTTACTAATTGTGGTCCAGTGTTATTATAACTATTTATTGAAGCAGAATTTGTTGATATTGTGCTAACATTCAACTTGAGGTTTCTGGTTGAACTTGACACCGCTCCTTGTTGAGCATATTGATAATTATTTGGTTTATAAACGGTTAATTGACATCCTGTAGGGTTTAATGGTCCAGAAATTATAGCATTATTTTCCTTATCGTAAAGTTGTGTTTCCGGTTGGCAATTTGCCAAATAATAATTGTTATCCATAAATGCGGCAGTTTGGGTTTCGGGGCTTCCAGCAGTTGGACCAGTGACACGAACAGTATCATTTGTTCTCTCTGATAAGAAATTGAATGATTTTTGGTCATAAGTTTTACATCTGTTTTGAAGGTATTGTTTTGTAGTTGTGTAATAGTTTTTTTTTAAATTAGTGCTGGCATAAATAGATCTACGCTTTGCTTTATATTCTTCATTACAGCAAAAAGTAGAACTTGATTTAGGTGTATTAGAATTTGTTGTAGTTGAATTAGGATTTTGTGTTAAATAACCTTGATTTGGATAATAATCAACAACTACTCCAACCCCTTCACATATTTTACAGTCATTGTCCATTTGAGAAGCGTTATCTAGTTGATATTGAGAATTCTCTTTAACTGTAACTGCTCCTGGTTTATCTTGTAAATCATTTAATAAACCATTTCCACCACCAAGAGATGTTCCTTTGCTTGATTTAACAAATCTATGCAAATTATAATTAATTAACGCAATATCATTACTATTTCCTGTTATGGGTGCACTTCTAATAACTCTTCCCTTTCTAAAATGTTTAATTGGTCTAGGCAAACCGAAACCAGTTGGAAATACGTTTCCGGAATCATTGTTTGTTAAAGGACGAATGTGTCCAGAAGCAGAGCCGACAGGATTACTATTCACACCAGAACCTTTCCAAGTTACATATTGTTTATTATAAGTAGTGCTTTTATGATTATATCCAGATGAAGGCATTGAATTCATTCCTAATGGTTTAGTAGCTGATGACATTTATATTATTATTAAAGAAAATAAAACAAATATTATATTATATTAATGTTGACGTTAGTAAATATATTAATTGTATTTTTTATAATATTAATAGTTTTTCAATTATTTTTAGCAAATCATATTAGGGAGGGTCTTCAAACCAGTAATACATATAAGTCATACAACACAAACAACGAAAAGAATGCCTTGATTTTAGCTCAGCAAAATGCAGGTAATATTGGATATTTAAACGATAAAATGAAAGAAGTTCAACCATTATTAACACAAATTCAAGATTTAAGTGGAAACGTCCAAACGTTACAAACACAGGTAAACGGATTAGTTACAGCTCAACAGCAATACGCCACACAACTAACCGGAGGCAGCGCGCCGAACATATCAGGTGCTACAGAAAGCGATGCTGATAGTAGCGATGATGATAGTAGTTAATTTAACATTAGTTTTGTTTGGCGTGTAGTATTTAATTTATATAAAATAAATATATTTATATAAATTAAGTATAATGTCTAATTTATTCCAAGAAGTATTAAATGATGCCAAAGGAGTTGAAGAAAAGTTATTAGGACCTACATACCCTTATTATAAAAATGTAAAAACACCAAGTGAAATTGGCATGAGTGATAAAGGAACAATTAAACAAATGGGAAAAAATATTGATGGATTAATAGATTATGTTGATTTACTGGTTACTGGAAAAAGTAAGGCATCTGCTACTGGTGGACCTTTAGGCAACAAATTTTTCCTCAAGACGGGTGCCAAATGTGCTGCTGTTGATAATTGTTCAAATCCAGATGATTCTTCTAGTTGTCAGCAAACTGACAGATATATTTATGTTGATAATGTACCTTCAGGAAATATACCATTTATTTCTAGTGGAATGGGTGTGAATTTTTCAGAATTTGAAGGATTAATCCCTGGTTCTATGGGAAATTTGAGTGTATTAAACCCATTTGCTATTATGAGAGCGTTTCTTTCTGGTTCAACACCTCCGTGTCAAGAAATAACGATGCAAACAATCGACAATAATAATAATAAATCTTCAGAAACACATTATGTTACATTGGCAGATATAAAAAATATGGATCCTTGCATTTTCACTGATGGAAAAAATCCAGTTAATAACACAAAATGCAAAGAAACGTTTAAAACAGGTGTTGCGTCAAACGCAAGTCCAGTAATGAGCGATGATATAATGGATCAACTACATTTTGCGAGTTTAGCTCTATTAGGATTATATATTTTATATCGTGTAATGGAAAAATCCAAATAATTATTTACAGAAAATCTGTCATTTTTCTTTAAGTATGTTTTTCAATTTATTATATAAAAATGTAAAAAAAACGTTGGGAAAGTTTTTATAGATTTGGATTTTGGACATTTATTTTTGTCCATTTTTGAAAACCTTGGATATTTTATGGGAAAAAACACGAATTTGTTACCATAATTGAAATTTATGGTCTGGTTGTTAAAAAAAAATAAAAAAAAATGTGACGATAAATTTTTATTATTTTTACAAAAAAATAATTTAGGGGTTTTTTTTGTTAGGATAATATACTAATGAATCCTAATAAAAAAACCCCAAAAAACCCCAAAAATTATTTTTGTAAAAATTGTGACTTTTATACGTCTAACAAAAAAGATTTTGATAGACACAACTTAACTGATAAACATATAATACTAACAAATCCTAATAAAAAAACCCCAAAAACCCCATTTTATACATGCAATTGTGGAAAAGTATATAAACATCATTCTTCATTATGTGCTCACAAAAAAAAATGTAATATAATAAATGAGACTGGTTCAATTGTTGAAAAAGACCAATTAATTCTAATGCTTATTAAGCAAAATTCTGACTTAATTAAAGAAACAACTGAATTTAAAAATATAATAACCTCTACACAAAATAAAATTATTGATGTAATTAAAACTGGAACACATAATTCCAATATTACTAATATTACTCATACTAATTCTCATAACAAAGCATTTAATCTTAACTTTTTTCTTAATGAAACATGCAAAGACGCAATGAACATTACAGATTTTGTTGAATCGATTAAGTTGCAATTGTCAGATTTAGAGAGAGTTGGAGAAATTGGTTATGTAGAAGGAATCTCAAATATAATTGTAAAGAACCTCAAGGGACTTGATGTTACACAAAGACCTGTTCATTGCACTGACAAGAAGAGAGAAATAATGTATATTAAGGATGAAAATAAATGGGAAAAGGATGAAGAGAAACAAAAATTACACAAAGTAGTTAGAAAAGTTGCTTGTAAAAATCAAAATTTAATACCTAAATTTAAAGAAGAACATCCGGATTGTGGCAAATATAACTCTAAATTCTCTGACCAGTATAATAAAATTATAGTTGAATCTATGGGTGGACAAGGAGACAATGATTATGAAAAAGAAGAAAAAATAATAAAAAATATTTCTAAACAAGTTTTTATTGAAAAAGAATAAAACCTATTTGATTAATCAATGTTTAATAAATCAACTTGAGACGGGTTTAGTATATTCTCAATTTTTTTTGTTAGATGCACTATCAATTTTAAATTTTCATCATTCTCTCGTTGAAGTTTTGCAATAATAATTCTTTGAGATGTTAATGTCTCAGTTAAACGTATATTTTCACAATAATGGTTTGCTTTATTTAAGTTCAAGTCAACAATCCATTTTTGATGTGTTTTACTTCTAATATGAGACGCAAAACTACTTCTATTGTCAAATATATGTTCTTTTCTAGAACCACAAGGACACCTTACTCCATTGATAAATTTGCTGGATTTTGGCAAATAATCTGAATAATTACCTTCTTCGTTTATATTTGGTTCATAAATGTCTGATTCGACTTGTAAATCCATTACTACAATTATGTATTAATGGATGTTTAAGTGTTTTTATTAAATTCTTTTAACGTCTGCGTCTATGAGACTTTTTGCGTCTGCAAGATTTTGCGTGACCACAAGATTTATTGTGTTTGTGGTGACGACGACATTTTTTGGTTCTTCTACCTCCAACAAGAGCAGCAGTTGCGGCTAAACCAGTTAAAGGTGTATTATCAGAATAACCACCACGCATTTTTCTTCTTCTTCTCTTGGTTCTTCTTTTACCTCCTACAGTGGGTGGTGTGTCATATTGTGTAGTTGGTGTTGTTGGTGTAGTTGGTGTTGTTGGTGTAGTTGGTGACACAGGTGGTGTTGTTGGTGTGGAACCAACAGTCTTTTTATACGCATCACTCGCTTTTTCACTTAATCCACTCGCAGTTTTACTTAATGAATTCAAAAAACTACTCATTGTATATTATACTATAAGAAATTATATTATAATATATTAAAAATAAAATATTTTAAGCCTTGTTTACAAATTTTTTATATGCGTGAAAGGCGGCTAAAGCGCCTAAAATTTCAACAATAATGTATGGGATTAAATCCGATTTAGGCAATTTATCAGACGCATAAAGAGCAATGGCTACAGCAGGGTTATACGCACCACCAGATATGGGACCACCCAATAAAACTCCAACTGATAAAGCAGCACCGATTGCGGCCCAATTTCCGGTAGCAAAAATAACAAACATAAGGAGCATTGTTCCTAAAAATTCGACTAAATATTTGTTCATTATAAATAATAATGATAAAAAATAATTTCCATTTGTATCATTATTTTATTCATAAAAGTTTAATAATTTTGTCGCACTATTGAACCCCAACCACACGATTGTCCGTTATTTGAGCTAGTGTTGTAAATAGAACCTTTCTTTTTTGGAGCAACACATCCACCAGAACGCGCTCTTCTAATAGAACTTTTAGTACCACTAGGATAATAACTTTTAGTTCCAATAGGTGCGGAGTTAGGTAGATTTACTTTGTAAGCAGATTGTCCTATAGCATTAGCTTTAAGATTATTAATATGTAAAGAACTGGAAACAGGTGAAATATAATTTGTACGCGATGATACAGGAACCGCTCTTTGAGATGATTTTATAGCATAACCATGTGGTTCTATCTCTTTTCCTAAAGAGGGTTGTTTTTTATTGCTTACAGATGTTCTCAAATATTGATGTCTTGCGTTTGTATTCATTTGAGAATCAACCGGTGTTTGTCCAGGATGATATTGAGGTGGTGTTGGTCTAACACCAGTTAAAATTCCATAACTATGATATGGAATGGCCAACGGATATTTATTTGTGCTTAATGGTCCAGTGATGGGTGCGTTAACGTAATTATTGTAAGATGTTGAACCTATATTTCTGGATACTGCATAAGGTGTAGTCATTTAATATAATATAGTAAAATATAATATAGTAAAATTAATTATAATATTGTGATTTATAGGGATTATAATGGGGTGGGGGTGTGTATCCATAATTTCTGTGATATGGTTGGTTTTTAACAACTACCGTTTTTGATGTAGTAGTAGTTTGATTTCTTTTGCTATGAACGAACCCAATAAATATAAGTGCTAAAAGGGCAACAATCAAAATATTAGATTTTGGCATTATATATTATACATTATATTTTTCTCTCTTAACGTAGTTAGGATTGCCACAAAATAGACAATGTTGAACTGTAGATTTATTTAGAATGACAGTAGTGTTGTTGCGTTTGCATTTACAACATTTAAATACATTGGGCAATTGACATATTAAATGATTATTAAAGTCCGTTTTTTGGTACAACATTTGTTTTCTTTTATTGTTTTCCATAATATTATAAAATGTATAATATTATTTTTTGCTAAAAGTAAATGTTTCTTAATATCTTCTAATAGCTCTTTGAGCTGTTTGACTTGAATTAGAATCATCACCACCATTTGAATAATCATTGTAATTTTTATTAACGGCACGTTGTTTTAGATAAGTAATGTAATCAGAACTGTCATAAACATATTTTACATTGCACGTGGCAGCAGGGACTCTTTTATTTTCTTGAAGACTATTGTATGTAGCACTTGGTTGACACGAATTGGAGTCTGAACCAAAACGATATTTCAAACCGTGTAATCCAGGTCTACTTTGAACGGATTGACTTGGTCCACCACACGAATAATTATCACGACTTAAAAGGTCGCCAGCATTGTTAACAGCACGAAAAGGTGTTATAATTGGTTTAGCTATATTGCTCCTTCTTAATTGACTAGGATATGTAGTATTCCACGCGTTTTTAAGAGTGTAACGTATTTGTTCATAATCAGGATACCTTTTGTCTACATTTTGTACGGATTGAGGCATCCATCCGGGGATCGCGCCTCCTGAGTTTCTTGGTCTTTTTCCAAAAATAGAAAAGGCTACATTACTTCCACCAATAGGGTTACTAGATCCAACAGACATTTATATAATACTATAGTAAAAAAAAGTTATTAAATTATAACTTTATCTAAACATAAAATATTATATAAATGTATAATGTTTGATTTTTTAATGTTAATAAGTGCAATAATATTGACATCAATCGATTTTGTGTATTTAAATTTAATAAAGAATTATTTTTTGAGTCAAATAAAACAGGTTCAGGGTTCTACACCAAAAATTAATTATTTAGGTGTGGTTCTTTGCTACATATTTTTAATTTATGGAATGAATTATTTTATTATTAAACCTCGTAGAAGTGAGAAGGATGCGTTTTTATTAGGCATTATTATTTACGGCGTTTATGAAACGACAAATTATGCTTTATTAAAGAATTGGTCAATGCTTACTGTAATTATTGATACTTTATGGGGTGGAATTCTGTTTGCTTCTACTTCATATATAGTAAATTTATTGCGTTGATTTGTGGTTTTTTAATTTTCAGTCATAATTCTTGGAGCGACATTCATCGTATTCAATTCTTGAAACAATAGTTTGCAAGCATATGGAATTTCAACATAAGAGAAATCAACCCGGTTATCACAAGTGCGACAATGATGAATATGCATTTTATCATTATAGGAAGCTATAAGGCCACACTTTTTACAAATATTAACTGAATATTTATCAGACGCGTCGTACATTCTTCCTCGTGTAAATCTGGAAGCACCGTGTGAAACCATACAATCACGTTCCATCTCACCAAATCGAAGTCCGCCATCTCTACTGCGTCCTTCAGCAGGCTGTCTTGTGAGATTGACCATTGGGCCAATTGAACGGCTATGTGCCTTGTCATTAACCATATGCTTAAGACGCTGATAAAACACAGGCCCCATAAATACGCTACATTCGTGTTGTTCGCCAGTTAATCCATTATATAATAATTCATTGCCGTGAGCTTCATAACCAAGTTTAATAAGTTCATCGCAAATGTCACTAACATTAAAATCACCAAATGCGGTTCCATCACCAAACAATCCTAATTCAATAAGAACTTTCCCCAATACTGTTTCTTTTAACTGTCCAATAGTCATACGAGAAGGAATTGCGTGAGGATTAATAATAATGTCAGGTTTAACGCCATCAGAAGTGAATGGCATATCACATTCAGGAATTATATTTCCAACAGTTCCTTTTTGTCCGTGTCTTGAACTGAATTTATCACCAATAACAGGTTTTCTAACTGTTCGCAATCTAACTTTAGCGAATGTATATCCTTCACCATTTCTATCAATATAATTTTTATCTATATATGTTTCTTCGGTTGTTTTGTAAATTTTACTTTGGTCCTCATACTTAATTACTTTGGTGTGGTCATTTCTATTTTCTTTAATTGGTGTTACTTTAGAAATAATAATGTCTCTATTTTCAACCAAAGTGTTTTCAGGAATAACACCCTTTGAGTTTACTTTATTATAGTTACCCATCTTCATTCCTTTTGTCTTTGTAGAATCAGGTTTGCATCTAATTTCTTCATCGCCATTTATTTTTTGCTTGTCTTCATCTTTTTCAGTATGATATACCGTTACTAAAGCCATTCCTCTATCAATCGAACCTTGATTAATCAACAATGAATCTTCTTGGTTGTAACCAGTATGAGTCATTATAGCAACAATAACTTGAGTGCCCGATGGGATTTTATTCAATTGAATCATATTCATAATTCGTGTATCAACCAGAGGACGCATAGGATAATTTAGGACATAAGCTGTTTTGTCCATTCTATTTTCGTAATTTGTAGTATAGACAGCCATTGCTTGTTTGCCTTGAGCACACTGATATGTATTTCTTGGAGATTGATTGTGTTCTGGGAAGGGGATACACGATGCGAGAACACCAAATATAGTTGAAGGATGAATTTCACAATGTGTATAATTACCAATGTTTTCTAGAATATCCTTAGGTTTTGTAGCGATTAAAGAACGACTTTGTTCATCAGGGTCAATATATTCAATAACGGAATCTTCAATTTTTGAACTGGTTAATAAATCGTCCCAAACGAGTTCTTCTTTATTCAATTTGTGGATCAAATCATTCTTCACCAGCATTTTTTTATCCTTAACACGCAATATAGGTCTAGTCAATCTGCCTCCATCATTGCAAACTCTAATTTCACGTAATTTATAATCAAATATAATAGAAGTATAAATATTAATAATGCCTTTATATTTTTTATCCTTTAACATTGTGTAAAGTTCCACAGGTGTTTCGGTAATGCCAACCCAAGCGCCATTTATGAATACTTTAACCTTTTCATACATATCTTTTGGTGTAAGGTCAGCACTGTCAATATGTTGAACATTTGGCATTACATACTCATACAATGGTAATGAATTAGAATAAATAGTAATGTGTGTCATATAGGATAAATTTTTTACAATGCCAACAGATTGTCCTTCTGGAGTTTCCGCAGGACATAAGAATCCCCAACAGGTGTTGTGTAACTTACGAGGGGGGATAAGTTTACCACTTTTATCCGTAGGAGTAGATATTCTTCTGGCGTGGCTTAAACTAGAAACATAATTTAATCTGTTAAGAACTTGTGCAACGCCCACTTTATTAGAGTTTGTGTGTTTAATTCCAAAATCACCAGTAGACAGAGCCCTCTTTAACCCATTTTCAATAGTCGTTGATTTTATGATTTTATAAATATTTGTTAGATTTATGATATTTTCATAATCGTCTGTTGATTTCCAAGAACCATTATTAATTTCTCGGATAATTTGTTTTTCCATGTCCTTGACCAGTTTATTAAAGTAGTTTCTATAAAGATTATTAAGAAGAGTACCAGTTAAGTCGATACGCTTATTTAAATAAGAATCTCTGTCGTCTTGTTTAATCATTTCAAATGACGTCAGCAGTAACTTATTTGCCATATATCCTAAGAAGTAGATTTTTTGTTCCTTGTTATGGCAATGAGGGAACAAATCGTTGTTTAAAATTTCTAACGCAAATTCGAGTTTTTTCTTTGCGCCGGTTTCCTTATCCACATTGATTGGCGTGAACATTACGAAACTAGTAATATAATTAATACATTCTTCTTGCGTGATACATTTGTTTGCATCAATAATAGAAGCTTGTAACGCGTCTAACATTCTCTTATTTTTATCATCACCAACATTTAACAATATTCTTTCGCAAATCTCCTTATCACTTATTAAACCCAGTGCTCTGAAAACAACGAATAAAGGGATCGGTTGTTTTAACCTCGGCATTTCAACGCAAATTGAATACCCGAACCCGTTGTTTTTAGAACTAACCATCATATTAATTTGCTTAGGTGAAATGCATTTAAAATCAGGAACGGATTTTATTTCTGCCTTCCAGGTATATTTAGTTTCATTCTTAGAAATATTAAAACAATAAACCTTATTTTCAGCAGCACGTTCTTGACCCAATACCGTCTTTTCTGAACCATTAATAATAAAATACCCGCCAGCATCATATTTACATTCCCCGGTATGAGTGTTTTCAAAATGTTTGTATTGATTTAAAACACAAATATTAGACTTTAACATGATAGGCAATTTGCCTATGTTTATATTTGGTAGTGTTTTATAGAATGTTTGTGTATTTTCAAGATTAGGTCCGGTGCGGACGATATATTTAATATTGATATCAATATTCGTTGATGAAGCATATGTAAAGTTTCTTAGTCTCGCTTCTTGTGGAAACATCAATTTAATGGCTCCGTTATTCTCGTGAATTTGGGGTCTATAAATATGAAAGTTTTCGAATGTGATGTAAATTTCAAGCGAATGTTTTTTAGATACAGGGTCATAATCCTGTTCAGACACAATATGAAGAGGATTAAACATTTCAATAGTTTTAATTATTTGATAACCGACAAAATTATTATATGATTCCAATTGATGTCTCACAAATCTGTCTAAGTGTTGACCTTTGAAATAAGAACCAATAATATCCCAAGGCGTCTCAATGTACTGGTCATTGCCATTATCAACCGTATTCTCGTTATTTTTTGACTGCATTATTGTAGTTGTGTTGTGTATATTATATGGTTTCATTATTCCGGTTATTTTCTATATCAATTTATTTTTAAACTGTTTTGTTAATTATATTAGATGACGAAATTAGTTGGTAAATATGTAGTTACATAGAACATTTATTTATTAAAGGGTATAAAATTAAACTATTTAATTTATTATATATTATGTCTAACAAACTAAACCCAACGCGAATCAATAATTACAATAAATTTTTGGCTACATTAGACAATAAAACAAAAATAAATGAACAAGAAAAAATAAATGAACAAGAAAAAATAAATGAACAAGAAAAAAATGCGATTAACATTTTATCTGAAAAATTTAATATTGATATTATTAAAAATAATTCATATAAAATCGACGCTTTTATTGCTCAAATAAATAAAAACATTATATCGAATAACATTTTAACTTCAAATTTTACAGGACAAACGCCTGTTGATTTATATAACGTCAACGTAATAGATCCAAATTGCTATAAAGATTACAACCCTTCACAACATATCCATCCAGTTACTCCAGAGAATTCAACAGTTTATAAAGAGACAATAAATATTGAAACAGAAGTAAACAATGTTACTGATATTTTAAACATTATTGAAAAATATTCTTGCGATCCAACAATAAAATACAATATAAATATAAAAGCATTGCATAATATTAAAGAGCCTCTTCAAGAGTTGAATAATATGATCGGAATGAATGATTTAAAAAATAATATTGTTGACCAAATTTTGTACTATATACAAGATTTACATAAAGGAACAGATATTTGTTCAGGTGATTTTATGCATACTGTTATTTATGGACCTCCAGGAACAGGAAAAACCGAAATAGCAAAAATAATGGGAAAAATATACAGCAAACTTGGCATTTTAAAAAAAGGGACATTTAAAAAAGTAACTAGAGGCGATTTAATATCAGGTTATTTGGGTCAGACCGCATTAAAGACTCGTGATATAATAAAAGAATCATTAGGTGGTGTTCTTTTTATAGATGAAGCTTATTCTCTCGGAAATCCAGAAAAAAAGGACAGTTTTGCGAAAGAATGCATAGATACATTATGCGAAGCATTAAGTGATAATAAGGAATCCCTAATGGTTATTATAGCTGGTTATGAAAAAGAGTTAAAAGAATGTTTTTTTTCATTTAATAAAGGTTTAGAATCCAGATTTGCTTGGCGTTTTAAAACAGATGATTATAATTATGAAGATTTATATAATATTTTTTTAAAGAAGGTTAATGATATCGGTTGGGAAATAAATGCTGATACAAAAATATCCGTTGAATGGTTTAAAAAAAACCACGAATATTTCAAATATTATGGCAGAGACATTGAAACTTTGTTGACCAAGACAAAAATATCTCATAGCAAAAGAGTATTTTGCCTTTCGGAAAAAGAGAAAAGGAGTATAAATTCAGTTGATTTAGACAAAGGGTTTGAAAATTATCTTAAAAACGATGATGTAAAAAATAGAAAGGACGAAAAAGAATTTAAAAAACAGTTGTATAACAGTTTATATTGTTAATAATAAAGTTATATTTCATATATTTTTATTTGGTATTATAATAAATGTCAAATAAAACTATATCAATCAATCCTGCTTTATTTAGCATAGGTGGTTCAAAAAGTAAAAAAAATAAAGAGAAAAAAAACAAAACCAAAACTACACCATTAATATCTCCAAATGTTTTAAAAAATAAACTGTTAAAAAGGATAAAGGAACACAAAAACCGAGAAACCGAAAATAATGTAAATAATCAAAAAAAATTACCAACACAAAAAGAAGAAACAAATCGCAACAGTGAAGCAGAAAAGTTAAAATTATCAACATTTTCAGATGAGTTTTCCGATTCCATTAATTATTTACAAACACTCTCTAAACAAAAAAAAATAAATGATGAAAAAGCAAATTACGAAAGACAAAAAATAAAAAAAAAAGAACAATTGGAGAGACAAACGGTTAAAAACTATAAATCAATGAATCAACCTAATATAGAAAACAATATAAATCTTGAATTGCCAGATGAATTAATTTCTAAGCCTTTGATTCCTGTAAATAATACTCCACCAACCGGTACACCAATTCATTTATCAGCAGATTCAGTCCCTTATGGTATAATGAAAGGCGGAACAAAACCTACATATAGGGATTGGCAAAAAACACAACGCAATTATGATGTTTCAAACCCGTCATCAACATTAACGATTCAAGGCAATTATTTAAATAAAGAAAATAACGAAAGAGAGAAGCGGTTAACTAATCTCCGCGAAAAATTAAAACAAAAACAACAAGAAGACGCAAAATCTGAAATATTAATTCAGCCTGTAAAAATAGAACAAAATGTGGAAACAAAATTACCTGAACCTAATAAAGAAAATATCGTTTCACCACCTCCTGTTAACAGAAACGATATAATTGGCGTTAAAAAAATTACAACAAAAACAATAAAAAAAAAATATACTCTTGGAAAAAATAAAAATAAAAAATATGTTTCTATATTGGTAAAAGATAGAGGAACACGAAAATTAATCCTGAATGCTCAAAAGGATTTGAAAAATAAATCTATAAATCAGGTAAAAGAATATTTAAGAGAACATAATTTTATAAAAATAGGTAGCAATGCTCCAAATGACGTATTGAGAAAATTATATGAATCCGCTATGTTAGCTGGTGAAATAACAAATAGCAGCAGTGAAATATTGCTACACAACTTTTCAAAAAATGACAAAGAATTATAAATAAAATCTCTATATATTTCAATATGGAGACTACTAAAAATGAAATGAATGCTTATTCGAAAAATTTCTTTTTTAGACTGGGTAATTATTTAGATACACAAATATATTATTATGGAAGCATACAAAGAGATGATTATTTTTCAGATAAAAGTGATATAGATATAGATATATTTACGTGTAATATTCAAAGCACACTTTCAAGATTACAAAATTTTTTGAATGTTGAAAAATATAAAGTTAAAAAATTTGTATATAAACTACATAAAACAAACAAGGTTGTCTATGGTTATAAAATTAAATACGAAGAAGAAGAAAATAAGCTTTTTACTGAAATATCCGTTTATGAAGAAAAGGATAAAAATTATGTATTAATAGAACACAATTCAAAGGCGATATTACCATTCTATATATCGTGGTTTTTGATAATTTTAAAGACATTTTATTACAAATTAGGTTTATTACCAGAAGATATTTATTTGTATTTAAAAAAACTATTCATGAATACCATGATTGAAGGAGTAGATGTTGAATTTGTAAAAACAGACTTGCCTGATAATGAAGATTAATAATATATACTATAATAAATATTATTAAAGAAATATCACTTTATTACTATAATGGCTCTCATTAAAGAATATTTTGATTTAACAACACGTTACCAAGAGGAATATGGAGAAAATACAATATTATTAATGCAAGTAGGATCATTTTTTGAGGTTTATGGTGTTTCCAACCCGAAAACAGAAGAACTATATAAGAGTAAAATAGTTGATTTCTCTCAAATATGTGAATTAAACATTGTCTCAAAAAATTCTCGTTTTGAAACAAATAATGTAGTGATGGCAGGGTTTAAGGATATTCAAATTGAAAAATATATTAAAAAAATTCAGGACGCAGGGTTTACAGCAGTTGTCTATTCGCAAGACGAGGCGACAAAAAACACAACAAGAAGTTTGGCTGGTGTTTTCTCTCCAGGAACATATTTCCATACTGAAACTACTAACTTAACAAACTCTATTACTTGTGTTTGGATTGATTTAGTGGAAAATAAGATTTTAATGAAAGGCAAATTTGTTGTAGTTGGTGTCGCAAACATTGACATTTATACTGGAAAAACTAATATTTTTCAATTTAAAGAAGCATATGTTAACAATCCCGCTACATATGATGAACTTGAACGATTTATTTCTATTTATAATCCAAGTGAAACTATTATTATTTCAAATTTACCGAGCGAAGATGAAATAGACTATGTAATTAGTTATGCTGGCATTTCAAGTAGTTTAATTCATAAAATGCATATCACGAACGAAGCAACTGTTAATATGACAAGAGTAAAAAACTGTGAAAAACAACCTTATCAAAAAGAGATACTCACAAAATTCTACAATTTTAATAGTTTTGATATATTTATTCAAAATTTCTATGAAAATAATATTGCAACTCAAGCTTTTTGTTTTTTACTTGATTTTATTTACCAACACAACCCTCATCTTGTAAATAAAATTTCAGAACCTTCCTTTGAAAATTGCTCTAATAGACTTTCATTAGCAAATCATTCATTGAAACAGTTGAATATTATAAATGACGGCAACGTTAAATCCAGCAAACATTCTTGCATTTCTCAGTTTCTAAATGATTGTATTACACCTATGGGGAAAAGAAAGTTTTTGTCTAACATTTTAAACCCGATATGCGATGAAAAATATCTACAAAGAGAATACGACATCACCGATTATGTTATCTCAAAATATGATAATTACAATGGTTTTTTTAAGTCAAACTTATCAACGATAAAAGACCTTTCCAAATGGGAAAGACAAATCTTTTTAAAGAAAGTTTCACCAAAATCTATTTATAATTTATATAATAACATTTTAACTATTAAAAAAATATACGAAAAAATAGAAAAGGATGATGTCATTATAGAATATTTAAAAATTTTTGATACAAACATTTTAAATATTGTTGAATATTGCGACACCATAACCAATTTTATAAAAAACAATTTAGAATTATCTTTGGCAACAGAAATAGAACAACTTCATAACTTTGAGATTAACTTTATAAAACACGGCGTAGATCCAGAATTGGATAAAAAAACGAAAACTCTAAAAGACTCTGAAATGAAACTTATAAGCATAGCAGGTTATTTAACTAAATTAATTGAAAAAAAAGAAAAGAAAACATCCTCCAAACAAAATGAATATGTTAAGGTTCACGAAACAGAAAAAAACAATTTTAGCTTAATTTCAACAAATAGAAGATGTAAATTATTACAAGAGGCACTTCCTGTTGAACAATCTATAATTTCGTTAGAATATGATTCTATTTTGAATAACACATTTGAATTTAAAATTTCAAAAAAGCAATTTGAATATGAAAAACAAAGTGCCTCAAATAATAGTATTGTTGATGAACAAATCAATGGATTATGTAAAAATATTTCATCTATTAAGATTTCATTAAAAGATTTAATAACATTAATTTATAACCGATTTATTATTAATTTTGAAAATTTCCAAACGAAATTGGAAAGCATTATTAACTTTGTTACTATTATTGATGTTATATATACTAAAGCTTCACTTGCTAAGAAATATAATTACTGTAAACCCAACATCGTTCAAAAAAATAAATCATTTGTTACTGCTAAAAAGTTAAGACATTGTTTAATTGAAAGATTTCAAACAAATGAATTGTATGTAACAAATGATGTATGCGTTGGTGATGGAAATACTGATGGAATACTATTATACGGCACAAATGCTGTTGGCAAAACAACAATTATACGAGCATTGGGAATATCAATCATAATGGCGCAAGCTGGTTTATTTGTTCCTTGTTCCGAGTTTAATTATATGCCATATAAATATATATTTACCCGCATTATTGGCAATGATAACATATTCAAAGGACTATCTACATTCGCCGTTGAAATGTCTGAACTGCGAACTATTTTGCGTCTTAGCGACGAGAACAGTTTAATATTAGGTGATGAACTTTGTTCTGGCACTGAAACACAAAGTGCCATCAGCATTTTTGTCGCTGGAATACAAAAATTACATACATGCAGAAGCAGTTTTATATTTGCGACACATTTACACGAAATTGTTAATTATGATGAAATATCAAAACTGGAAACGGTCAAATTGAAACATATGTCAGTTATTTATGATAAAGAAGAAGATAAACTTATGTACGACAGAAAACTGAAGGATGGACCGGGAAATAGTATGTATGGTCTTGAAGTTTGTAAATCATTAAATTTACCACAGGATTTTTTAGATGTTGCATATGAAATAAGGATGAAATATCATCCTGAAGTAGGCAGTTTACTTTCTCTCAAAACATCTAAGTATAACTCCAAAAAAATTGTTGGTATGTGTGAAAAATGTAAGAAAAACGTGGGAATTGAAATACATCATCTTCAGTATCAAAAAGATGCCAATGTTGATGGTATTATTGACAACGATAATGGAACATTTCATAAAAATAATTTAGCTAATTTGTTAACATTATGTGAGGATTGTCATAATAAAATTCATAAAAATAATACTAAACTTACAAAGATTAAAACTACAAAAGGAATAGAACTGAAAGAACTTTGAATATAAATTAAAAATTATTTATGTTTTAAAAGTTAAACTAATCTGTATACAACCGCCGGACC
>JACKZZ010017861.1_pt1 | contig 17463 bp, 10 predicted proteins | sample 8027871 | NCBI WGS metagenome assembly JACKZZ01 (sample SAMN15724774, study PRJNA655200) | protist metagenome | isolation source: fluorescence activated cell sorting (FACS) single amplified genomes of... | place: USA: West Boothbay Harbor, Gulf of Maine | collected 2000-07-19
AATGGCTGCTTTATTAGAATTGGACTTGATTAAAAACATCAGATATATATCAGGCATTAGTGGTGGCGCATGGTTCACAATGATGTATACATTTAATCAGAATGGAGCAAGTGATTCTGAATTGCTTGGTCCTATTGTAAATCCTGAAGACATTACTCGAAAAGGTTTGAAAAAGATGAATGAAAAATGTATGCGACGTGCAACAAAAGGAACATTTTTACCAGAAATGTTTGAAAAAGCTTTGAGTGAAAAGATAACATTTGGAGAAGCTTGGATTGATGCAGTACAAGATACTTATTGCAGTAATTTGAATATTAAAACAAATCAACCCGTAGCATGGAGTCAAGAAAATGTAGATGATATTAAATCCAGAAACCCGCAGCTTGCTAATCAAGATTTTACACTACCTACGAATTCACAAAGACCTTTCCCTGTCGTTGGATCAACAATGATAGGACCAGCGGTAGGCGGTCCCTATTATAAGAGTAATAGAAATTTCACCATGATGGAAATGACACCATTATATATGGGTAGTATGTTTAGTGAAGAGATAGAATACAAATATGCACATGATGATACTAATCATCCTGTAACTGTGGGTGGTGTTGTGGAACCATTCGGTATGTCCCGTACATCGACTAAACCTCCTATTAATGGCCTTTCATCAGGAGCAACAGAAGGAGTTATTTCTGTTCCTAAATTCTCACCCACTAGTGTTTGGGATGTCGCACATATGGCTGGTTCTTCTGGTTATGCACCTGGTGCTTTCTTTGACACTTTACCTCAAAAGATTCTGGAGGATACTTCCTTGCATGCATCTTATTGGTCAGCTGCAGACAAAAATCCAACATCACGAGATACACTCTTTGCCGATGGGGGATGTTACGAAAACATCCTCGTGACATCAATGCTTCAGCGAAGGGTAGAGAAACTTGTCTTGTTCTTCAATGTGCATACACCTCTACAACCAGCAAGTAGTTGGGATGTGAAGAATGATCCACCTAGCAAAACTCAAATTGCTAGGGATGTCGGTGCATTCTTTGGTGTTGAACCAGAAGACTATAGAGAATGGCAGAAGCGTGGATTTGATATAAGTCATAACCAAGTATGGCCAAGTGACCAATGGCCAGTTCTGGTTCATGCTATGCAAGCAGCACAGACAAAAGGCAATGGTATAATTGCCACGATGAACCTCACTACAATTGAAAATGAACGATGGGGAATCGATGCAGGCATCGAAACTGAAGTCGTTTTTGTCTATTTAGGTAGAGCATTCAACTGGGAGGCTAAGCTTTCTAATGAAATGAAAGGATTATTTGTTCCTTCAGACCCTGTTGATGCATTAGATCCTTCAAAGACAATTAGCAAGGGTCCGTTTAGGTCTTTCCCACATTATCCAACCATCTGTGCTTTAGAGAATACTGAACGTGCGAATGCTCTCGCTGATTTAACAGGATGGACAATCCGTAACAATGAGGAACTGTTCAAAAGGATTCTATCGTAAATGAAAAAAAATGAAATGTGATTGTTATTTGCTTATTAAAATAATCGAGTTGTGTTATGTAAATTAAAAGATAAATGTGATCAGTGTTACTTACAGATCCCTTTCTTTGGGGTATCTAAATTGGATTGTTTTTCTGATGCACAATTGCAATTGATTCAGAGCAGCTAAATTATCCAATGGCGGCTCTTGCAGATCATTACTTCTCGCGTCAATGACAGCAGGTGTCAATTAGAACTTTTTTGCTCCGTTTGTATGCTCGCTAATTGTTGTGACTCTTTCTGAAGGGGTATTCTTCCCTTATAAAAACAGTGGGATTTATTTGAAGAAAGCTCCCTCTCCATAGAAGTTCTGTGGTTGTTCTGAAAGGTTCAAGAAGAACAATTCGTGGCTCGAAAACGTTGTTCCACATTTCCATTTTTTAAAGAATCACAATTAACTCAAAAACTCCCTCAGTTATTTCGCTCGAGAATATCTATTAACACACAATGAAGATTCGCACTGTGACATTCTTTTTGACTTTAAATGTTTCTGATTTTGAAGGAACTGCTACAAACTTATCCGATAAGTTTGATGATGCTGCCAAAAGTATATCCTATATTGAGAATAAGTTACAAGAAGAAGGATATGAGTTGCAAACTAAGAGAATGACCTTCAATTCATGGACTGAGTGGCTTCCACCTTTACAACAAACTGCTGAAAACAATAAAAATAAGTATAACAAAGAGGAAGTATTCAATTCAATCAAACCTTATTTAACAACGGTCAGCAATCAATTATCACGAATTGATATAGGATTTTGTAGTCTTGGTTCATGCAATAACATCAATCATATCTCACTTATTCCGGACATACTAAACCATTCCCCTCGTTTCAATTGTAATGTAAGATTAAGTAGTAATAGTCACGATAATGGCGATGGTAATAGTGTTAGTGTTATCGCAGCAGATAATGTGACATGTATTGCTGCAGCAAACGCATGCTTAGAGGTTCATCGCCTTTGTGGTGATAATGGTAACTTTAGATATTGTGTTGGTTTCGATACATATAGTGATTGCCCTTATTTTCCAGCATCTTTTTGGGATAGTGGTAAAAATTTATCAGCCAATAGATCTGATAATAATAACAATACTTATACTCGTGGAATATCTGTCGGCCTAGAAAATGCAGATTTGTTGTTTTTAGCTGCTGCTGGTACATCAAGTGTAGAAGAAGCTAGTTACAATTTAAGTGACATTATGAGACAAGTATTGGCTCCTATACAAACTATTGTAAAAAAATGCTGTGAAGATCTAAACCATAAATATGAAACAATTCATGACTTGCAAATTAATGGTGAGGATGGCAATCTGGGATCCGGGACTGATTATATATATACTAACCCTTACGTTACTGCAGCAACATTAACTACAAGTACAGGGTCATCAACAAATGCAAGAAACAGTGGCAATAATAATCGGACAAATACAGAGGACAGGGAATCAATGCGCATACAATACTTGGGGATTGACGCTTCCATTAATCCTGGTCTTGCACTACCGGATAGTGTAGGGGCCGGATTAGAGCACATGCTGTACTATGATATTGGTAAAGACACAAACACTAAACTGAGAAGTAGTAGTGACACTCAGGAACTGCAAACAATGAAGACAACTATCATGGACATAGACACTAGATTTGGTCAGTTTGGCACTTTGGCAGCAGTTAGTGCAATCACTGCAGCTATCAAATCTTTGGCATTTCCAGCAAAAATTGCTAGTGATGGGACTAACAGTGGTAGCGGTGAAATTATTAAGCTTTGTGGTTATTCAGGACTAATGCTCCCAGTCATGGAAGACTGTGTCTTGGCAGCCAGGGCGAGTGGATACACTGGTTCATTGTCGTTTTATAGCCCAGAAAATGTCAAAGCAACATCTAGTACATCTGGTAGTAACCGAGGCAATAATAGAGGCAACATGACTACTACAGCCTATTCTTTACGTGATCTGTTGACATTCAGTACAGTTTGTGGGGTAGGCTTAGACACCGTCCCTATAGCTGGTAACTCTGATCCAGCGCATATTGCTGCAGTATACACTGAAACCAGTGCACTTGCTTTTCGTTTGAAGAAGCCTTTATCAGTGAGGTTGCTCCCAATGACCGGAAAGTCTGCTGGAGACAGAACTAGTGTAGGTAATAACCCTTACCTAACAGACACTACAGTGTTCAGTTTACTGTAGTGCCTTGGGAGAACTGAAGAAGAAGAGAAGCGCAAAATGTAGCAATTATAAGAATCAACAATTAAGATTTACACACACACTCACACACTCACACACACACACACACTTTTTACCACACTCACGCCCTTTCCATTTAAATGTCTTCTACTATTATGAATTCTCACTCACTCTGTCGTTTCACTAACTTGACTCGTACACCGTCTCTACACCAGGAAGTAAACTTCTTTGTATGGACCTTCATTGCAGCATTACTTATTTGAGGTAAAACATCATAATTATGTAATATTGTACCCAGAATCACTTTCCCTACAGAAATAGAGGCTCTCTTCCCAGGACATCCTCTCGGGCCACCACCAAAGGGCAGCCAAGCAAAAGGATGTATTTTTGAAGTACCATCAAATCTTTCTGGTATAAATTCTTCTGGCTTTGGCCAGACACGCTTGTCCATATGGACTGCATGAATGCATATAGCAAGAAGGGAGTCCTTTGGCAGAAACATTTTACCGACTGTGACATCAGCGCCAACCCTTCTACTTATCAGTGTTGCTGGATCGTACAATCTGTAACCTTCTTTGATGACCATATCTAGATAGGAAAGGTTGGTATAGTCATTTGCGCTCGGATATGATGATGATGTATCATCGTTTTCACTAGAAACAGAATTTGCAGAATTTGCAGAATTTGCAGAATTTGCAGAAATAGAAATAGAAAGGGAATCTAATTCTTCTCGAATATTGGTGAGGACCGTTTTATTCTTTTCTTGTCCCAAACCAGCCAAAGTTGCTGCAATTCCTGAAGCAGGTGATTCAGCACCGGCAACAATAAAATTCACAAGTGTACGCGCTATAGTTTCATCAGTATATGTTCCTGATTTAAGCATGGAACCAACAATTGAACGTTTAAAAAAATGTGTCTCAAGTATTTCTTTGGACAAATTTTTAACATGTTGTACAGTTTTAAATGCATGCGGGTAAACAGAATTTAATATAGATGCATCCTTATTTGTTAAATCATGTCCATCAGTTTGTTGGAAATATGAAATGGATTTCGAATAGTCTTTGATCGCATCTTGTGTCATGTCAACTCCTGAAGCAAGAATATGAACAACTCTCTTTAATATTATATGGATTTCTTCCTGTAAATCACAAAAGATCATATCATTAGATTCAGACATAAAAAGATTAGAATTTAAATGTTCTAATGTGATTTTCATTGTTACTGGAGCAAAATCAGGACTTGCGAAAAGTGCATTTACATCTTTTCTTGCTTTCTTCCATATCGGACCATCCTGCTGAAATAAAGTACCAATTATCATTGGTTGAACAAGATTTGTAACATTTGATACACCATCACGCACATTCCATACTTTATCATTCTTAAGGAATGTATTGTGTTCACTACAAATCTTCGCAATGTCATCCACATTTCTGAAGAAATATATTGAATTATTACCACCTGTATTAATAACATCACCAAGTTTATCATGTGCTGCAATTATACCATCATGTTGTTGATCTTTTACCATCTCTTGCAATTCTAATGATAATACAGGGCATTTCATCTTACACTGACCTATATGGTTGATATAGAAACATATTATTGTTGCGGAACAAACAAAAAATGTAAATATAACTATTTCAATATCTGAGAATACATCGTCGAACATATTTGAATAAGCATTAGGAGGATAAATGCAAATATCTTATTCCCAACTTTTTGAATCTCCCAATCTGTTGTTTGAGACGTGATTAGTTTTTTTTCTATCAATTTATAAGTTCTTACTACATCTTATCTTGCTTGTTAAAATTATTTGCAAAATTTATTGGAAAATAGCATTAGTCATGTCTGTTTACACCTTAATTGAAAACAGCCTAACATTTGCTGGTAAACCATTGGTTCCTGCTTTGAATGCAATAGGAGATTTGGTAGGATACATAGCACCTAATTACTGGAGCTTTTTAAATAGAGGATTTGGAAAATATAATGCAGATAACTTTACAGATGTAATTTATAAGGACTTTTGGTTGCATTCAATATATTGTACAATATTTTTTTCATCGTTGTTCTTATTTATACCAAAATTAATAACATTTTATGCATCCAAATGGCATGATAGTATAGATGATAAAAAGAAGAAAGAATTGCCTGCATATATTGTATGTATGTTTCATCATGTTGTTATTGTACCATGGTCAATTAAAAGTATTTATGATGATTGGTATCATCGTAATAATGATATTCATCTATTTCATGATTATCGTACAACAGAAACATCAGTTGTACCTATACTTATAGGTTATTTAATGGGGGATTTGTTTTGTTCAGCAATACCAACAATGCAGTGGGAGTATATTATACATCATATCATTACATTATATCTTACTATACAAGGTTGTTTCGCAATACCACCTTATACTGCAAGATTTATAGCACATTTACTTATATGTGATTCTACACAATTAACATTTAATACAGCTTGGTTGTTAAGACTAACACCTTATCAGAACCATCCTATTGTTACAATCTTGGAATTGAGTTTTCTTTGCTTTTTTATATTATTTAGAGTAATTAATATGCCATTGTGTTTTTTAGTACAAATGCAACATGGGGCAGCTATAGGTATGGGTTTAGCTAGATTTACATTCCTTCCATTAACATTAATGCAATTTTTTTGGATGTTTAAAGTTGTTCAAGGTGTACAAAAGAAAATGAAACAGAAGTAGTGTAAGAGATAGTGTAAGAGATAGTGTAAAGGATAGTGTAAGAGTTAATGTAAAGGATAGTAAGGGATGGGATAGGATGGGATAGATGTGTCATTTTTATAGAAAAAGCAACTGTTTTGAATGTAATAACGTATTAAATGTAGTTACATAGAGTATTCTATCTATAAACAACTTTGGAATATTGAGCACCTCATCGTCATCGAGCATACAGATTGTAATATCTATAAGCGCCTGTCAGCTATTTCTCATGTTCAGTTCACGACTTGTTTTGTCACACACATCCTCAATACTAGTGTTCAGTAATCTCCTGAAGATTCTGACTCCTGTTGACTCTGACACAATTGACAATCGCACTTGAAAAGATACTGCGTCAATTGCGATGTTCTTTCCTTTTTTGAAATGTGCTCACCACTACCACCATGAAGATAACAAGTATGTACTTCATCCCCCTTTTTCATATCATGTGCAGCAAATACATTGGTACCTACACGTTCATAACTTGACTCTACTTCAAGCTCTTCTTTCGTAGATATTCCTCCTTTTATTGATGTCAATGCACGATTCTCAATATCTGGTATGCAAGCGTGGTTTCCTTTGGAATAGATACTATAAAGCGCGGTACCTGAGATAGCGTAGAATGTGATGGGGATGGGGCTTTTGTTAGTGACAATCGAACAATAACATAACATTACAGTAGCGCAATAGCAAAAACATCAATCAATCAATCAACGACTTACCTTCAAGGATCATGCCATCTTTCTCAATTCGTACTGACTGATTATTACAGAGAAAAATGCCACGAACAGAGTCATAGAAACTCTCTGTCAAACACAAAGTATCGAAGAGTTCCCCATATTTTTCAACTGAAAATATTAATTTTAATTCTAAATAACTTGCACCTATAATGGAAATGATGGTGATTGATGGTTTCATTTTGGAATGTATGTGTAGTAAATAAGTTAGTTAGTTAGTTGTGACGTCAAAAAAACATAATAGATGAAAGAAATGGCTCATTGTAATACTTACGTAAATAACTATCAAAATAACTGGATTGGAACATTGATTCGAACATAGAATCAGGTAAATCCTTTCCACCACGAAATGAATGAATAGCACGTGTAAATGGTGGCCGATAAAATGTTCCAACAATATTACTCATACTATATTCAATTTCTTCTTTTGTAGCAGATTGTACTAATTTCAATTTTGATGTTGCTATGATATCAATAATTATTCTAGAAATAATCTTTAAAGCACAACCATAGTGACCAATAGGTGCATTGTATTGAATACCATTTGTTTCTTCATAACTATGATTACATAATATTGAATGATATTCTGAATTAGCATTTATTTTGCATGCATCACTACAATATATCGCATTACATGTATCACATGATGTTGTTTTGGGCATACCTGTTTCAAAAAAATATCCACAATGTGAACATGTTTTATCTGTTATATCCAACTGTAGTGCATCACTACTTCCACCACTCGCTACTTCGCGATACCAAACATAGGGTACTTCAGACCAAAGGTACTGACCCTTGAGTACATCACGTGTAGTTAATATGCCATTTGCACCACCATAAGCTAATATTGGCGCAACTACAATAGGAAAATCCAGTGAACGAAGTGTTATACGTCAAGGAAGACGAAATTCAATTGGATGAAACTACAGATGATGCACTCAGCTATAGCTATTGTTATGTAGTTATTAACTCACCCTGATCTTCAATCTGCAAAACAATAAGGATCCCAATCAATCCCAATCCAATCGCTTGTCGTTCATAATTTCACTCATTCATCTGCTAGATCGTTGAGTTTCTGCAAATCGAACAGCAATCCAAACAATTTGTATAAAATTTACGAGAAATAGAAGATGCAAAGCAATACAATAAAGAGTTATCAAGTTTTAGTGAGTAAGCTTCGAGAGATCACGGCATTGGAAGGTATATCTGGATTATTAGGATGGGATGAAATGGTTATGATGCCAGAGGGAAGTTCTAATTCAAGGAGTGCACAAAAAGAAGCACTTGCAGGTGTTATACACGATAAAAAGATTTGTCCAGAATTAGGAAAATTACTCAGTGATATGAAGAATGATAATAGTGGTAGTTTAAGTGATGTAAGTAAAGCAAATATAAGAGAATCACATAAGAATTACATACGTGAAACTTCATTACCAAAAGAATTAGTACAACAAATGGCACAACTTGAAACATCAGGTTATAATAATTGGATAAATTCACGTAAATCAAGTGATTTTTCAATATTTCAATCGTCTTTACAAGAATGGGTTGATTGTAATATTGCAAAAGCAAAATATATTGATCCTGTAGGATCACCTTATGATACATTACTTGATGCATATGAAAAAGGTATGACAAGTAAACGTATTGATGAAATATTTACTGAAGTAAGAAATGGATTAATTCCTTTAATAAATGACATGAAAACTAAAGGTACAAAACCAGATGGTACTTGGTTAACAGGTGAAAATGCTTATGATGTTGATAAACAAGCTAAATTGTGTAAAGAAATTGCACTAGATATTGGCTTTGATATTACAAAAGGTAGACTTGATGTCAGTGTTCATCCATTTACAGGTAAGTACAAAATAACAGCACATGTAAACAAATCAAATTTACTATATACAAAAAAATCCAGTGTGTGTTTTTGGAAGATTCTTCTTTCTCCATAGTAACTTCCATATTCACATTAATTTATAATTTACATTCAAAGTACCCATTGATCTGATCTATTGATGATTGATGACTCTTTGTTTGTAAATGTAAGCACTGGAAATATTTATTGTTGTTGTTATGTTCTGCGTTTTGCATGAACTTTGCGTTGCACTACCCGTGGTCCTTAAGATCCTCGCTCCGACACCACCATGTCAAGCCTTTGAGCGTAGCTCGAGTCATAACCGCGGGATATTCCTATTCCAATTTCCATTTACTCACTCCCACGCTAACCTTGTTCTTGTCATTTTGATATTTTTTTTATTTTGATGTAGGTGGAGCTCATCCAACAGATGTACGAATGACAACTAGATTCAAAGAGAATGACATCACAGAAGGATTAACTGGAGCTATTCATGAAACGGGTCATTCATTGTATGAACAAAATAGAAATAGTACTGAAGAGTTTAAGGACCTTCCGGTTTCTAGTGCTATGAGTATGGGGGTACATGAATCTCAATCACTTTTATGGGAACGTATGGTTGCACTTAGTAAACCTTTTCAATCTTATCTTTTACCAAAAATTCAAGAAACCTTCCCTGAAGTTACATCATTGCAAGGTAAAACACCAGAACAAATGTATGGTGCTATGAATATTATGAGAGATCCTTCTACAATCCGTGTAGAAGCTGATGAGGTGACATATTCATTACATGTTATTTTAAGATATGAAATAGAAAAAGATCTGATTAATGGACATATTCAAGTACAAGATGTACCAAAGATTTGGAATGAAAAAATGAAGGAATATTTAGGAGTAGATATTACAGATGATGCCAAAGGTTGTTTACAGGATGTACATTGGGCTGCTGGGGCAATGGGTTACTTTCCAACATATTCTTTGGGTGCTATTTATGCTTGTCAAATATTTGAAGCAGCACAAGCTGATTTGGAGGGTTTAGATGATGACATTGCCGCTGGTCGTTTTACAAGACTAAAGGAATGGCTTCGTGTTAAGGTTCACGAGAGTGGTTCATATCATCCTTCAGGTGATGAGCTCATGGTAGCTGTTACAGGCAAAGCACTGGATCCACAGATTTTTCTTCGTTATTTAAGAAACAAATACACGGAGATCTACAGCCTCTAAAACTAAAGGGGATATCTTAACTTAACTAGACATACACATACACACACATGCGAAAGATTGGGAGATTGGGTCGTGGTTATTTGTAATTATAATTATAATTGTAATTGATTAGATACAGAATAAATAAATAAAAACTACATACAATGATATGACAATGACAATGATAGTAACAATGTAAATGACAGACCGGTCAGACAATCGATAACTCTTCGTTTCACGTTTTCTAATCAGAATTAGAGTTAGAATGAAACTGCTCTAATAGTCATTTAGTGAGACAATGACACGATCCGCTTTTGTTTTACTGTACTTCTTGATACTGATCGAATTCAGCATATCATTGCTGTCTGCTTTTTTACCAGCACCCATTTCGCCACTACCGAACATTTTTGTTTTCTCGAAGCTCCAATTTTCAAGATGTCGTTCAACCAACCTTTGGCGCTGTTGTGCTTCTGTTACACATTCTATGTACCACTTCTCATCCCACAAGCTTGACAATTTCTCCCAGTGAGGTATAGAGTAATTTTCTGCTGTTAGTTCGGAAACATCATTAACATCCAATTTAAAATTGTCATTGTCATTTGCACTACTACATGAAGGATTTAAGGTATTGTCAGTTTTCTCATGACCTCGTAGGTTACCGTTTCCATATAATAAATAGTTACCTTCTACAATGACAATTTTATGACTTGGTTTTAATAACACGGCACTACCAGTGCAGTCCTCAAGATCATATACTGGATCACTCTTGGTTCGACTATAAAAAGGTAAAGTACCAGATTTCATTGTTTTTGCTTTTGTCAACATTGCAGCACAGGCTTTCGAATTAAAAGTCCATGGGGCACCACGTCTCACTAATAGATCTTCAAATGTCACAGGTGATGAAGGAAAGTCGTCACCACCTCGAATATGCTTACCCTTACCATGTTGTTTAGTAGAATCTTCCGCAATGTGACGTAACTGTTTTCTACTGTAGTGGAAACCATCCATGGGCAAACAGACACAGATATCATCATCACCTCCTACTCTCTGATTAATTTCCTTTACAAGCTCGTGCGCAAGGGTAGATTTTCCAGTACCTGGTCCACCAGCAATTGCTATCCACGTTTGGTTTGAACTTGAATCTACAGTGTTATTTCTACCATTACCATACTTTTCTATCAAATATCTTGCAAGTTCAGAATAAACTTGATTCATGGATGTTGTAGCGGTAATTGTACTTGTAGACAAGGCTTTGTCCAATTCAACATACTGGTTACCAATGTCTATTGCATTTGTCAACTGATTGCTACCAATTTTGCTACTCAATGAGTGTAAGATAGCCTCAGCTAGACCCAATGGATTGTCAACTAGAAACGCATGTCCTGCACCTTTTATTCTATACAATTTTAAATTCAATTCTTTTCCCTCTGAAATTGAAGCCTGCTGATTTTGTTTCTGTTTGTGACTTTCCTGTATTACTTCTTTTGCTGCATCAATAGACATCCAATCTACTTCGCCATAAATGAAAGTAACATCACCAATATCTTTCATGACTTTAGGTAGTACTCTACATATTGGACGTTTTGCAAAAGCACCAGGATTTAATATAATAGCATGAGAATAACCACCCATTGAGATTTCACCATGAGTCCAATTATAATACAATTGTTTGGCTAATTTTTCTTTAGGTATCCAACTTCTATCAGGAAATCTTGCATAAATATATTTATCACTTACTCTTTTACCCAGAAGACGACATAGATCAAATGGTCCATACCCTTTTGACCATAAATAACGACCAATTTTAAAGTACCATGGTATCTTCTTTTCAGGTTCATTGGGTAATGGTACTTCCTTTTCGGGAACACCAACAGGACTGAGTAAAATTAATTTCTTTACATGTTCTGGATATTTTTCACAATATCGTGTTGACATGTATGCACCCATGGAATGACTTGCAAGTATCAATTGATCTATTTTCATTGCTATTCTCCATTTTTCAATTGATTCAATATATATTGCTTCAGTTTTTTCCATATCAATATCATCATATCCTCCCTCATACTTTTTTCGTGTTGATAACCCACATCCAAATTGATCAATTGCATAAACATCACCATCTTTATAAGATGATGCTAATGCGGGTGATGTCAAATAAAATTGACACGCACTTTGAGAATAACCATGTATTAATAATATGGGTACCTGTGAAATGCTTTTGCTAGCATCGGATGCTTTGGATGATGCATCATTCCAATAATGCAGTGTATGTAAATGTTCTCCAGTTTCTTTGTCTATAATTACATCTTGAACATTATATTTAACAATAGCATCCTTTTCCTTTGCAAAAGGTTTGACAACTGCCGATTTATTCAAATAATCTAATCCAAAATCTAATAGATCTTTCTCACTGTCACGTAAGATCTTCGAAGTATCATTTCCCATAATTTTTAAAAAATGTTTGTTTCAATTCCGTTTGGAAGTAGGGTCTTCTGCAACAGAAAATCAAAAGACCTTAAAGAAAAGGAACTTTGAGGCATGGGATAGAATAATTTCCCACTTGTTTTCAAAAAATGCAAATTATACTGTGGTGCGAAGGTTTTTTACATCGTCTACTTGGCTACAGTTTCCTCATAGAAATCGATTACATATTTGATTGAAGAGAAACGTAAATTTAATTTCTATTTGCTTCATATCACACTTATCACCCCTCACAGACGATTCAGACAATGTTATCATCTCAATTACAAAAGATTTTGATTGATAATGGTTATACATCATCAAAACAACAAACAAAGAATTGTGTATCATCATTTGTGTCAAAAGTTTTGGGTCTAGGTAAAGCACAGGATGCATCATATGAGCATGTAAGATTAGCATTAGATTTAGAATTAGCATTTCGTCTTGAAACAAAATGTTTATTAGAAAAAGAAAACCAATCAAATAATATTTATAATTTGATTTCATTTGCTGGTAATGTTGCATTAACATTATTTGCATCAGATACAACAAATGCATTAGATGCAATCCAAATGAAAAAAATACCATTTATATTATTAGAAGATGTACTTGAAGGTGAAACTGTATATAATTTAGATAAATCATGGAATTCTATTGTTATACCATTAACACCATTATTAACAAATCCTATTTTATTTTCTATTGGTAAAAATATTTTATTACGTTGTTGTAATTCCTTATTGCGAAGATTAAGCCGTGCATGTCATACAGAATTATGTGGACGTGTAAAAATGTTTCTTGCTACTTCATTTGATTTAAATGATAAATCTGCTGTAAATTTATCTGGTAAATATAATATGTTTAATGTAACAAATTATGAAATTGATTCAGAAAGGTATGAATATCTTTTAATGACGAAAACAAACGTGAACGCGAACGCAAACACTAACACGAACACGAACACGAATATAGAGAACGTCAGTGTTGATGTAAATGCAACGACGGAAAACGGGATGGTAATTTCAAATGAAGATGACGCAGCTATCATTAATCATCATCATGGTGATAATGATAATGATAATGATAATGATAATGATGATTTAAGTGTTCAATCAGGTCCACTGTCAAAGTACAGCTTAGTACTAGAGAACAACAAAGGAGATGCAGATGAAGATAAAGATAAGGAGGGGTCAACGTCAACTGTCTCTCATGAAGATTACAAAAAGTTTTGGGAATTACAGGAAATATTGAAGAAAGAACCTAAAATGATCATTTCAACATCTACATCAAAAGATGAGCTTTTAAAGATGCTTCAATCATGCAAAGACGCAATTACATTAATGAATGCATGGAAAGCGAATCCTTCATCCGAAGTTAGTTCTACCTCCTCTGACTCAAATACTGTCTCGGTAGCAATTGGTAAGTATACTGCGGCCATGCGAAAGGCCACAAAAGCTGATGCAGTTGTTTACAATGAAGATAACGGAGAATCTTCAAATGCTGCAGTCAGAGATAAAAACACTTTAAAACGCAAGAAGCAGCACCTAAACAACAGCAACAACAATAATAATAATAATAGTAATAATAATAATAATGATGATGACGATATTTGTTGTAATGATAATGATAATGATAATGGAAGTAGTAGTGGACAACATAGTGACAATGTGAAATTCTTGACTGCGCCTGATTTATTACCGTTACAATTGCGAAATCCCATTTTCCGTCAACAAGTTGCTATACAGATCCTCATTGCATGTCAAAGTCTCCGTTTATATCAACGATCACAAACCAGAAAAGCATTAGAAAAAGAGAATGAGAACGTGGTGGGTACTAAAACAGTGCCTGCTTCAACAACAGATAAAACTGGAGAAGATGCTCGCAATTCACTGCAACCTCGTTCATTTGAAAAGTGGCTCAGTGGACAACTTCATTTTATTGAATCACGTTGTCTGGATATAATCAGTGTTGAATCTAATGGTGATGGTAGTGGTGTTGGTAGTGTTGTTGATGGTGATGGTGATGGTAGATGTAGTGGTAAACGTAATAGAAATAGTGACGTTGGAAATATTTCAGCACTTATGGTGAATCGTGTTCTTTGGGGTGAACTACAATGGATTGAATGGAAAGCTCAACAATGTCCATCCTTAGCACGAGAAGCTATTCCAGTTACTATTACATCATCTGAATATAATGATAAAACCACAACAATTGAAAGTACCAATACCAGTACCAGTTCCGGTTCCAATGGGGAATCATTTTATTTTCATAAAAGTTTAGAAAATGTAAAAAAAAGTTTGGATCAATTGGATCAAAATGTTCCAACATTTCAAGCACATTTGGAAGATTATATAGACGCTGATGATCCAGCGAATGGTATCGAAGAAGAATATCATCCTAAACATGATCCAATTTATTGTTGGAGAGCTCGTAGATTATTGGCTGAAAAAGCTCCACATGCGTATCTTTTTATGGAAAATGGAAATATTAGTCAAGGATTGAAGGAAGTCAACAATCTTCCTGTTCTTCGTTCTAGTACTAGTACGAGTACCAGTACCAGTACCAGAACTAGTAGTACAAGAACTGATTCGAGTAAAGAAGACGACGAGTTAGAATCTCGCGAATACATAGACATTAAACATGTGATGCCATCACCTCCAGTCGAAGTAGAAGTAGAAGTAGAAGCGGAAGAAAGTGGAGTTGCAGAAGCAGACGCAAACGCTGACGCAGATGTAGGTACTGAAGCTATGGACATAGTTGCATATCCAGCATCTTCATCGGCATCAACAGTGCACGAACAAGGACAACAGCAGAACATCATCCCTTGTACATTCTGTGTAACTGAGTATGGTAACAGTGAAACACAAGAGACTTTGGCAGAATATTTTTCCCAATTTGGGGACATTGCTGAACTACGATTAATTAAAGCAAAACGAACTAAACCTTGTGCTCCAAAGTATGCTTTGCTAGAGTATGATGGCGACAATGAAACAAGACTACGTATTACAAACCAGATTCTTGGTGTTGGTGATGTTGGTGATGGCGACGCTTGTGTAACAAAGATCAATCATGTTTTGAACAAATCTAACCTCATCATCGCTCCACATATTAAAGCTTTTGCATCTGCATCTGCATCTGTTGACGTTGAGATTACACAGACTCATGTTGATGTTGATGAAAAGGGACGTGACAAAAATAAGCAGCACTTAGAAAATGGCGAAGACGGAGAAGTGAGTGAACCAAGTCAGCCACCTACAAAAAGGAGACGTAATTAGGTTAGGTTAGGTTAGGTTAGGTTAGGTTAGGTTAGGTCCGGCTGTGATATGTGTCATTGGTAAGTCGTAGGTAGTATTCGGTGGTATGCTTATATATATTAGAGAGTTCATAATAAGTAGCAGCAGGAGGAGAAGGAGGAGAAGGAGGAGAAGGAGGATGCTTTACCACACTTACTTATAATTGTAAATGATGTATAATATAATAGTAAAGTAATAAAATTAAGATTATTAAATTATTTAAGTAAAGCACAAGTATCTAGATAAGAAACTACTGTAGTTAGAAATGGTAATTCTACATAAGGTTCTACTAAGGTCGATTTGCAGGAATTATCGTTGTATTAAAGAAAGAAAGCAAGTATTATTTCTGAAAGTAGACACAGAGCCGTTTTGCATCGCTATGTATACTGCACCTGAAACAATAGCCACTGGGTGAGAATGAACCCACCAAATACGGCGAACATGAAAATAAAGGACCCTGCAAATCAAGTTAGAGACCGCGAAGGTCAGAAGTCACTAATTTTACATTGGTATAGTGGTATAATAAAGATTTACTAGACCCTATCGCGAGCAAGCAATCCCCGGCGACCAGTAGCCAGTATGTGGAACTCACCTGAACCCCACTAACACAGTGAACACGAAACAAAGGTTGCACTGTGAATGATTTTTAGAAAATTCTCGATTTTAAGTATCCGAAGAAGTCAAATAAATCTAACTTTTTCTCATTAAATGGTGGAGTATTAAAAGATGCGAGAGAGAAGTATAAACGTAAGCTTTGATTGTAATTCCAATTAATTAAAAAGTATCTTTATTTATCTTTTCTTTGTTTATTTAACACTAAATTGGCATACATGGATAGAGTAGCACTTTTCTTTAAGCTTTCTCAACTCCTTTCTTATGATTTTTCTTAACCTTATCTTATCTTTAACTATGTATCTTTATCTATATACAATAACACGAACATAAACATTCCCATGCTGTTGCGTTAATCGTCCTGCAAACTCACCCTCAATTATTTCGTTTTTTTAATTTCAATATAAAATCTATGATTACCCCATTTTGATCGTCTTGATTGTATTTATTGGCTGGTTGTTTTTCTATTTTTTTATTTGTATCTTTATTCTATCATTGTTTAAAAGGGTTTTGATGTATTTACATCTATAATCTATGTTTACTGGGTATATATAATACTGTTTTCAAATGCGTAGTTAATTCGGACATTACTTACATTCCATTTTCACATCAGAACAGTGCATTGACAGGGGATTATTCTTTCCTGCGTTGGGCACGCTAGATTTAGAACACGGGTTTAGTATCTTAGTATTACTGGAAATGAGGCTTGTGTTCTTCAGGAATAGGACAATCATTGAACATGCGTTCCATGTCAGTAACACTGCTGACATCCCATCCAGAGATATCCCCAGTAAAGGGTGTACTCATGAACATGCGTTCCATGTTAGTAACACTGCTCACATCCC